>SESA01000044.1_pt1 | contig 90694 bp, 156 predicted proteins | sample 3171451 | NCBI WGS metagenome assembly SESA01 (sample SAMN06051862, study PRJNA518727) | freshwater metagenome | biome: subpolar coniferous forest; feature: holomictic lake; material: water; isolation source: holomictic Lake 227, 8 m depth | place: Canada: near Kenora, Ontario | collected...
TGTATTATAAAGTTTTCGATAATTACGTCTTTCTAAAGATAGATTATCACGCCCAATTTTTGAGACAGCGTTTTTACAAAGTTTACATTGAGAATGTTTACCGTATTTACCATGAATAGCGGAACTAAAATCTTCTAAAGGTTTTATTTGTAAACACTTAGAACACTTTTTTGAATCGTTTACTTTTTCAGGGTACATGCGTTTGCAGCCTCTTCCAAACGTGCCAAATTACCAGCATCTACTGCCCATGTAGATACAGTTCTACGAACTTCTACAATAGGTCCATTTGTAGTCAGTTGAGCACTAAATGGGGTGTTAGCTGGAATTAAATACTTCTGTTCACTCTCTGTAAGTACATAGGTTTTAGGTTGAAATGAAGCACAACCTGTTAAAATCAACACAAACAACACTGAAGCAATTAGTTTTCTCATATTATCCTTTCAAGTACTTATACTTGTCACGCATTTCTTGCATTTGTTTAGATAGTTGATTTACTTTGTCTATATCCGCTACAGCCAAAGCCTTCCTATATGCCGCCTCAATACCTTTAAATTCTTCCCAGATACGTTCCTTCTCTCTATTACCAGAACCATTCATCCACATAATGATAATGGTCAATATAGAACCTACTATACCTAGTATCACTGCTATACTCATTTGGCACCTCTCACTTATATTAACGCTTTTTTTGAATTCTGGCTACAATTTATTTACACATATTCTGGTCTAAATATCATATCTACAACGTTACCGCTTGTTTCATAAGCTATGGCAATGCCTACTCTTTGCTGAATACGACCACCTCCAAGAGGAGGAGCAGTACGAGATACTTTACCGGGTGTTTGAGATAGATATAAAACATCACCTGGAACGATATTAGCACTACCAACTGTATTAGCATTTTGAATTAGACCGTCTGTCATTTTAACATATCCAGGCGCTACTAGTATACCCATACATCTCTTTCTCCATATGTCCGCATCAGCCGCATTAAAGGTATATTGGTCAGATACATATACCAAATCTCCAAAAGATACCCCTGATTCAATGTTAATAGAAGCACCATTGAATGAAGCGTTTTCAAAGTCTGCTTTAAAAAGATGATTATGAACAAAAAAGTTCTGTAGATTTGCTACTGTACTTGCTGATTTAATATAATAACTACCTTCATATGCTGATTGACCAGTATTACGAATAGTTACATAGATAGTATTATTAAAAGAACACCAAGCCCATTCTTCTTGAATGGCATCATCGCTAGATAAAGAAAGAAGACCACGAATATTAGTTGTAGGTTTAATAGTAATAGCATAAACGGTTTGTACAGGTTCTGTTATCGTAGAAATACGTATATAATACATTCGTGAACTATTGTTAACAATACAGCTATCCCAATCTCCAGGTGTTTCCCAAGTTATCATGCCATCTGTTTGCAAGTTGTCCGTGGAATCATGTATGTCATTATTACTTAAATTTATCCAAGATGTTCCATTCCAGTATTCAAGTTCTAGAGAATAACCGATACCTGTAACATCGAAAGTATAATCTACGCCTTTAAATATAGAAGAAGAGCCGAGATATTGATAATCACCAATACCTGAAATAATAGAAAAACTGGTTAGTCCTGAAACCGCATCTATCGTATCATCTTGATAAATAGAGTTTGTATAGTCAAATACTTTATCAAAAGAAGAATTTAAAGCAGTAGCTTCTCCCCGATTAACTAGAAGTTTGTCATCCATATATAACTGATTTTTAGAGTTATACTTATAATTGGTAGGTGCAATAGACCATATACTATATCCAGATTCAGCATAATAATGAGTCCAATTCGTATAATTCAAATGAGTGTTACCCAATATCTGATTTCTCAAGAACTTTCTATTTAATCCTGTATCCGCATAAATTTGGTCCAATTCGTTAACATCGAAAGTACCTTGTGCTGTTTTTCCATTTGCTTCAATTGTCATATCATTGACAAGACTAATTTTTTCTGACAGCGGTAATGAGGGGTCTACTTTATAAATCATTTTTATTCTCCTTTTCTGAAATTAACCATACGTTTTCTGTTATCTTTCTAGGTACAATGCCAAAAACAGTTGTAAAATTAGTACGAGATTCTTCAGTCCATGTAGTGTCCATAAGAGCAAACCATTTTTGAAATTTTGTATTTATACCTATATCCGCTGGATTTACTTGTAATATAAAACAGATATTAGCCCAATATGTACCTTCGGAGTCTCTTATAACTCCTGTATCTTGAATAAATTGGACTAATGCTTTATAAAAATCCTTAGTATCTGCAAATTTATCTTTTTTAATGTTTAAAGTCTCCAAAATTTTAGATGATAGCATATTGTGATTCCAACTTATTCTAGAAGGAACTTCCTCGCAAGTACCATGAGCCTCAACACTTGAATCGCCTCTTAACCAACCAGCTAAAGGTACATAACTCCATCCTCTACGTTCTCTATCATCATTAAAAAAATCCATAACTGGATAAAATTTAGAATAATCAATTTCTTTTATCATTTTTCACTCCTTTAGTATGCTATTAATACGAATCTCTCTAGTAAGCTCGATGCATCATCCAAACATTGTTTGTTATTTTTTGTGGCGTAAGTCCAGTCAGTTCTGCAAATTCTGCACGTTTTAATTCATTCCACGAACTGGCTGTCAATACATACCAGCAATCGTACACATCATTTTTAAATCGAATCTTCATCATAACTTCCATAGCGAAAGCAGATTTTAATACACCTGAATCATTAGTAAACTTAACTAATTCTTGAAATAACTTTTTAACGGAGGAAAACTTAGTATCAAGTCCTAAAGTTACTAACATAGAACTGTCCACCATTGGTCGTCCCCAATCTGACCTCTCCGGAATTGCTTCTACATTCTTAAAACTTTCTATTGGAGAATCACCACGAAGCCAACCTTTAAAAAAGTAATGCTTAACATTATGTAGGTTTGGAAAGTCTGGATCCAACCTATCTATAAGAGGTTCGAATTTACTGAAATCATTAGCTGGTAACATAATGATTACTTCTTCTTGATAATATCTTGCACTTGTTCTGATAAGTCAGCTACAACCTTAGCCATTGCTCCCATAAGAACTGACTGAGCATCCCCAACCTCTGTCGGTATATACTTCTCGGCTACGTAGTCTTCCATACGACAAATATGACAATACTTCTCTATGGGTTTATACAAATCGTTATTAACCTTGAAATGAGTAATTGGACATGAATGACAAGTTCTAGCTGCCGGACAAGACGACATACAACCAGTTTTAACCTTGTCGATTTCTGAGAAAATACCACGAATAATTGGAACTTCATCGAAGATGTTACCAAGTTTAAAGATACCTTGACTAGCCGCACGATGACAGGGATAAACGTCTCCATTAGGTTGAATAGCCACATACTCCTTACCAGCACCGCAATAATTTGTATCCATCGGAGAGTTACCATCAATGATTGACAATGTTTTATCAATAAAGGTAAGTTTGCAAGACTCATTGTGTTTCTTTAAAAATCTACGATACTGATATAACAGACTGAGTTGTCCTCTATATAGATTTAATGCTGTCTCATCCCAATCAGCTTCCATAACTGCATGGTGTGTAATGGATTTAATTTTCAACATCTCAACGATAAAACGAATATTAGTTGCCAATCGGTTAACATTTTCTGGTGTGAAAGTCAATCTACATGACAAATACGTGTCTAAAATGTACTGATGCATATTAGCAACGTTATCATATATTTTGAATAACTGTTCTTTATCGGTGGTTCGATTCTTCATACCAATCTGGTCGCCGTCAATACTAACCTGAACTGAACCATGCAATATAGCCCATTCCTTGAAGAATTCTGTATCAAAATATGTACCGTTTGTGCAGATAGTATATCTAGACTCGGTAGCATGTGTCGATGGGACGTTCTTCCATAATTCATTAGCGTACTTAGCTAGACCGAGAACTGTTTCAGGAAAGAGCATTGGTTCTCCGCCAAAAAAGGTGATTCGCATAAAGTTTGGATAAAGTTCTTTCAATCTATCCAAGACTTTTTTACCGCTATCCAATGTCATAGTATCTGGATTTTGATGATGATAACAGTACGAACATTTAAGATTACATGCGTTGGTAATCATTAGGTCGATTGCTTTAATAACTTCACTCACGGTAGACTCCTTGATTTGTAGGGAACTAGTTTTGTGATGTTCATGTTTCTTTTTTCTGCTTCATCTAATACATAGTTAAACAAACGATATTCTAATATATTAGTGTTACAGTGCGATTTGGTTGGTTCAAAAGGATGTTTATTAAACTCATAATTTTCAGCTAAACAATGTGCTCTGGTACAAAGACGTAAGTCCTCAATTTCGCATCCCTTACAACAATCATACAACGTCGTTGTCCACTCATCCATATTTGTAAAAAATTTTGCATCATTGTTCATACCACCATAGATATCACCAATCTTCATTTCTGGGAACGATGAAAAGTAATCGCAAGGATATATATCACCTGTCGGTGTTACAGCTAAGTATGTATGGCCGCAACCACAAAACAAAGAAGACATCGCATCAGCGTCTAATGTCCCTTTTCTCTTTTTAGCCATACTGCCTTTGAACACTCTATCATATGTTGATATATCAAATTTTGGTTTATCATCAAAGTACAAGTAATCAACCACTTTTTTTAACAAAGACACATAAGCATTCAATCCTTCATCGGTAGCAATAATCTTTCCGCAATTCGCCGCAGATATCTTCATCTTAACGCCACTATCGAAAAAGTACTTTATCTCTGAGAACAAATCAGTATCGAATGGGTCGGCAACTACGAAATGAAACTCGCCACCGTTGGTCTTAACAATGTCGATACATGGTTGAATCTTCTTTAGATACTTATCTTTTCCATAAAACTCACGTTGTGCGCTACAACTAACTGTGAGGTCTAGATGATGTCTATGACTCTTAATCCATTCCTGTACCTCGACACTCTCATCAATAACGATACCGTTGGTTGTCATGGAAAACATAACTTGGGGATACTTATCCACAATATAACGAACCACGTCAAAATTTAATAAAGGTTCTCCACCAAATAAATGAAATCTAGCACGATTGCCGATAGTTTTATTCATGAACTTAACAGCTGTGTCAGCGACCTCTTTAGTCATAACAGATTTTTTTCTGAACACATCTGGCTGATAACAGTACGAACATTTAGCATTGCATTCTTGAGCAACAATGAGATATATAGAATTATAGTTATTGTCTTTAGAAAGACCTTCCCAACTGTAACTACCTTCCATTAAATATGAGCGAACTTGTTTTCTAAAACTTTGAATTTGCTCTTCGTTTGCCATAATTTCTCCTACGCTGACCAGGTGTATGGGTCACACTTACAACTCCACGAATCATGAGGACTTCTCCATGCAATTGCTGTTCCAGGAATACTATCGCCCCAATTCCAAGGAACAGTCCCATCCCACGTAACTGAGGTGGTTCCATTCCATGATTTAAATGGATAATTCGTTCCGGCTACAGTATTGATACTACCACAAAGATATACCCAATGTTCCGGACAAGATGGACCATCGGAACTACATCTATCATTGCATTTACAAAAACCGCAGCTTGCAAAATACTGATATCCACAATCTACACAATATTTACATTGTTCAGTTTCGCAGATACAACTAGTTTTTAAAGCATTAATAGTAGTTCGCATTTCCTCCCAATGAGATTTTCCAATTTTAGTTGAATTTATAGTTAATGTAGGCACAGCCCAACTAATAGTAACTGTATCACCAGGACAATAACCAGATTGATTGTCACCAGAATGAATTTTTGCAATCTGTGTTCTTAACTCATCTACGTGAATTTTTCTGACTGTACTTGCATTTGCAGTAATTATTAAGTCAGTCCATGTAGCTGATGACAAACCTCTACGAGTCAATTCATCGTTAATTGCTGTACGTAATTCATCTATATGTATCTTTCTAGGTAATGTAACATTGGCAGTAAGAGTAAAATCTTCGAATGTAGTCGTATTAGTTGCACATCGTGCAGGCGGTAATGTATGTGCCATATTATTCTCCTTTAAGCCGCATAGACTGCATTAGCATATCCGTTTTTCCATTTAGAATCACCGTTATCATAATAAATACCTTCACGAAGTGCTGGTCCCACAATAGTTACATCGGTTAAACTTGCAAATGTATAAGATGAAGTAACGTTAACCCATTTACCCGAAGCTGAACTATATCTTAATATCTGCGCATCTGCAATACTTGTAATAGTGACATCAGCCAAATTACTTAAAGAAACTTTAGCCGCATCTGCACCACTATGTACGTGTGTCTTGAAAGTACCGCCTGCGTTCTTAAGAAAATAATCAATACTTGTTGTTACACCTGAACTATCTACACCTACTTTAGCCTGAAGGGTTGAAATAGGAACATTCTTTTCATTGACGTGCGTAGCTAAAACATTTGTGACGTTATCCACTACCGTTGTGAATGAATCAAGACTTACTGGGTATGACATTTTTAATCCTTTAAATTACTGAATTTTTTAGAATGTGTTAAAGCTTCAATAATCTTATCTTTAGTTAACAATAAAGTACGTGTTTCATTTCTACCAAGAATTACTAAATCTGCTAATTTACAATCTTTTTCTTCTTTGTTTACAGTAATCCATATCTCAATAAAATCAAAGAGACAATGTTCTCCTTTAATGATAACTTCTTTACAATGTGGACATACCTCTTTACTAAATTCCCAATACATGATTATTTGTAAGTCTTCTAACTGTTCCGCTAATATATGATTTTGCGAGTTAAATGTAAAACGTGTAATATCGCCAATATTATTCATATTAATCTCCATATGGATGTTTTACTTCTATTACGTTATAATCTTTTTCTAAGTTTTGTCGTTGAGTTTTTGATAATTTCTCTTGTTTATTATATTTATTACTATCGCTCAAAATAATATAGGTATCTTTTTCTTTGTCTCGTCTTATAATTATATCATTCAAAATTCCACCACCCCAGAAGAATTTATTCTTAAGTCATTTAGAGAAGAAACTAATTCTTTAGATATCTGTTTATAGATTGTTTTTCCGTGTCGCATAACATCGTTTGGAGAAAAATAAACGGACCTACGAGTACTATTAATATTAGATGAAGTACTATCAAACCAATTAGCAATAAAAAATCTATTTTTATAGGTACCTCGTCCTTGAATATAAGCTGAAGCATATGCTAAAGTATATAAAGCTAAATTCTCAATGGGCCAAGAATTGCTAGCTGTATCATAAACAAATAAATGATGAGCTTTATCAGTATACAATGTTCCATCTGAAGCCAACCGAACATAACCACTAAAATAAAAAATATACTTTCCGCTAGCAAAACACCTATAATTTTGTAATTGATATGTTCCAGTAGTTCCAGCTGACCAAGTATCGGTGGCTATATCATAAATTCGCATAGCATTAACACCTGGAAATTCATACACAGTACCATTCCAAAATCTTCCACCGAATTTATAAATTTTTCCATTGACACATATACAATCCATTTGTTCTATTTTTCCAGTTTGAAACGGTGCTGAACTATCAGCTGTCAATGTAGCCCATGTATCATTTACAAAATCATACCTATATAAAGTGTTAGTCTCACCAGCAGTTATTCCTGTAGCATTGTTACCACCAAAAACGTAGTAATAATTACCGTAACGAGTGCCACCATGATGTGCTTTATAATCGGTCATATTAGTTACCTGTGTCCACGTATTACTGGCAATATTATAATAATATACTGAATTATATGCTTGTATTCCAGAAAAAGAAGAACAGCCTCCGAAAATATAAATTCTATTATTCCATAAACATGCTGTTCCATTTTCCCAAAGCACAGGAATAACGGCACCATTTGATAACCATGTATTCGTTTCTATCTCATATCGTTGCACTAAATTAACCGCTAGTGCAGACCCTCCACTTTCTCCACCTAAAAAATACAAAATACCATCAACTACAAGAGTATAACCAAAAGAATAGTTTCCAGCACTAGCATTACCATCGGATTGAACAAACGCAGTAACCATTATATAACCTTTCTAGTATAAGCTAATTCAATCCATCCAAAACGTATTTTCTTTCCAGTAGAAGCAATACTACCTTTTAAATGTATATGAAAATATCCAGCATTTGCATATGTACCAGCAGGTGTAGTTAATGTTTTAGTTGTCCATGTTGAGTTTGATGCAGGTGTAATAGTATCAGAACCATCGGTAGTACCAGTTGTATCAAATATTTCACATGTTAAAGTACAAGTGGAAGTATCATCTGTCCAGACATATATTTTCTGGGCATTAGAATTCCATGTATTAAAATTCTCAGGTACTCTTATTTGTATCACAATATCATAATCGTTTGTGGCATCCGAAGTTAATTCATAATAATTCATATGATTAGTTTGGTCATGTGTAGCAGTAATAATCACACTATTAGATGAACCATCCGCATACATCACCGCACCAGGATATTCTGGTGTAAGTGATAAACAAACAGTTTCAATAGCTACCGAATTATAAAGAGTAGTTGTTGTGATAGATAATCCTGATAAAGACAAAAAAGTATATTGGCCTGCACTTTGGTCCCAAAATACTAATCTATCTGCTCCAGGTGCGGCAAAACTAGTATTTGCTAAATCAGATAAAGCTAAAGCTACAAATTCTAAAGCACTAGCTCCACTGTTAACTCTGACTGTTTTTAAACCTTGCCCTGAATAAGAATCAGGTGTATCAACTAAAGCTAAAAATGTAACTCCAGTAACAACACTAGAAAAAGTACCAGGGGAACCAGCAACTGTACAAATCTTTAAAACACCTCCAACAACAATCAAATCTCCTAGTGTATGAGGACCCGTTCCGGAACCTGGGTCATATAGTCTGTTAAATAAACGTATATCGGCTAGATTAGATTCAGCAACTATAGAAAGAACAGGATATAAAACATTAAATAAATAAGCAGATACCCCACTACCATACTTGGTTCCATCATTATATTTAAACGTATTAAATTGACCGATTGATTCGGTTACTTGATAATATATACCAGACGAATCCATACGTATTCTAGGAAGAGTAACTGATGTTTCAATGATAGCACCGATAATCTCAGAACCTATGATAAGTCCACCTATAAGAGAGGTAGGTGTAATTACCACATTGCCAATCTGTCCAGATGTAGCCGTTATGGTGCCTTTAAAGTAAGCATCGCCAGTTGCTAAGATTTTAAGATTAGCATTAGACAATAACTGATTAGTTTCGCAAGCATACATACCAGTATTATTTATCAATATACCAGCTGAATTAGTTCCTCCATCCCCTACTTCGGCTGAGGTTCTAATAACGGTATTAGTATTAACTTCAAAGGTAACACCTCCAATATTACCAGCTGAGATAGTAGGAACACTACCATCACTAGGAAAATTGACAACAACACCCAAAATAGAGTCATAAACTCTCATACCATCTTTATCAAAAATACATCCATTCTGTCCAGAACCTACATTTGACCCTGTACTAATAATTCCTGTCGTAGTAGCATATAATCGGTTATTCCCGATAGTCCAACCACCGATTTGTCCAGATGTGCCATATATAGTTCCTCGTACTGCTACATTATTAAACTCGGCTTCTCCTAAAGAGTTAATTTGAAATCCACTAGTACCGGATATAAAATTAGCGGATTCGATACTATTAGGAAGAATGCTGATGTTCCCAATTCTTGCACCTGTAGTAGAAAACTTAGCTAATTCATAGCCATCTATTCTATAAAAATAAATACCAGATGGATTCCATTTTGTTAATAGGTTGCCATCATAATCTCTTTGAGTAATTTGATTACTATCCATTAACATGGTACCAGAAGTATTACTAATCTTAAGATTCTCACTGAGTCTAATATTACCTATGATATTATCAGCAAGAATAGAACCAATGTTGTCCCTCAATAGAGCTTGTGTATCTTCTTCAAATTTATCATTGAAACCAAATAGACGATACTCTTTAAAGCTTTGGATGTAAGCATTCCAGCCTCCATCAGAGGTATCTTGGATTAAGGATGTAAAACCAGGTTTAGGAACAACTATTTTAGCTACGGTTAAATGAGCTTGAGTATTCTCTATTACAAGTCGTGAAGGATAGAGATTTACATAGTATACAGCTGAAGCATTAAAAACAAGCTGACATGTAGTGTCTTCTGTGAGTTCATAAACACTGCCACCAGCTGTGCCTTTACCTGCTCTAACTATAATACTATCAGATATGGGAGAGGTGGCTTCCACTTCTAATCCATTAAGAATCCTAGGAGGAACGACCTCAATAAGAATCTGCATAACAGAGCCTATTAATTCGTTGGCTGAAACATCTCCTCCTGTACTCTGTAGGGCAAACGGAGCTATATCGGTGTGAGCTTGCTGACTCTTATAAGGCAGGGCTCCATTATACTTAATTCTAGAATCAATTAAGTTGTTGACTTGTGTATAAAGATTTTTGTAACTTATAGACATTGTGAAACCTCATGAAATTTCTTAATTCTATTTGTAACCTTTTTCATATCGTTCAATTCACTCTGCCAAATGACTAAAGTTTTGTATCCATATTTTTTATACACTTTCATCTTCAACTTATCTCTTTTAACATACTCTTTTTGGTCATGCCAATAATCACCGAAAAACTCTATAATTTTCTTTTGTCCATTACAATTAATAAAATCTGGATTATACCCTTCAATCATAAAACTACCATCTCCAACAAATTTGTACTCCTTCGGGTATAATGTATGAAGAAGAGAACTAATCAAAACTTCTTTTGTATTAGGAGAAATAGAACAATTCTGTCTCCATTTACGTACTACTCTAGTTTTATATTCAGGATTACTCCATTTTTTCTTCATTCTTTCAGATTTAACTTTATTGTAACAAGGATTGCATATTTTATTTTGCCATTTAATTTGTGTCCCGCATTTACAAAATTTAGGAGTAATTGAACGACCATCTTTATAACCAGAATGAAGAACACCTTGTTTAGCACATTTTCTACATCTTAAAGCTCCAAATCGAGCTATAAGTATACCGCAATCTTGGCAACGTCTATTTCTTTTAATTTTTAAATTTTTATACGATACGCTCATTGGGTGCCTTCTTTAGAGTGATTTCTACATTCCAAGACTTAGCAAGGTCTTTGAAGAAGTCTTCACTGAATTGTGCTCCTAGTCCTTTTGCTGTACCTATCTGAAAAATAGCATTACAAAAGTCACAGTTTCTTAAATCAGCGTACCTATAGTCTATATAAGGTAAATAAATGTCTGTCATGGAAGTGTGACGAAAGTCTCCTCTACGGGCCCATACCTCGCCCTTCCAATGAGAACTTCTGAAATTACAGTTACGAGCGATGACACGATTCATATTTGTAACTTTACCTTCTTCACCTATTACACAGTTGGCCAATACTACTCCACTGATATCCTCATCGGGTCTATCAAACTTACATATAATCGCATTAGTGAAGTCTTCACCTGCAACGCTATAGTTAGATATAAGAGGTGAAATATCAATCTTGTTCTTGATGTACATTTTTATTTCTTCTCTTTGTGCTCCAGTTAATTTAGGTTTCATGCAGGATACTTTCCCAATGTTAGTTGATAGCCATTCGGTTTAGTAGAAATAGAATCAATAAAATAGAGACCGTTGTTTATATAGTTATAAGGGTCTGTAAGACTTACCGTTTGTCCTAATTTTAAATAGGGTGCGTAAAGTACATCAACTGTTAATTTCGAATGATTCTTATAGTACTCTCTTAAATACGATTTAGCCAATACGTCGAGTGATGATTGGTCATATAACATCTTTTCATCGATATCGGTTTTCTTATAAACTCTATCACCCAACTTAGGTAAAAGATTATCGGGGTCTGCTAAACTATTAGTTGAAGTAATAGTCTGTGTTACTGTATCTCCTTCAAAACCGCTACATCCACTTATTAAAGTAACACCTTCAAAAGTAGTAGCAGTGAGACCGGTATACGAAAACTCTTTGTAAGCAAGATTGTTAATATAAGCTGTTTCAGTTTGTCCTGACCCTGGCTCTGCGAATCCTGCTGTAGAGTTAACGTAGATGGTGCCAGAACCTGTTATATCAGATGTCAACGTCGTCGTAGGTATAAGTTTAGCTTCAGACCTTAGAATAATGTCTCCATATGCTGACAGTTCTGATATTGCTACAACCCAGATGCCTTCTCTAAGAACTCGTCCACTTGAATCCTTAACAACTCCATAATTAATTTTTTTAACATTCTCAAGAATGACTTTCAGATATCTAGCTTGAAAACCTATGCCTAGGTCGCCTTCTTCAAACGTAGTAGACGAACCTCCTGTCATCTGAACATTGTGCGTTTTATCGCTTATCTCGTAAAAGTCAGTACCATTGATGGAGTACAGAATAGAGAAGCGAAAATCAATATCAAATTTACGAATCTCGTCTGGCTTATAGAAGCCACCTACGATGTCGATAGCTTGAATTGTCTGTACACTACCGAAGTCTAAGATAGAATACTCATATCCAGAAGGAGGTTCGGCATAGAACTCTGTTTGTACTTGTGTGTCCCATCTACCGTCAATAATAGCGGCGGCACCACGTGCAGGTGTGAAGGTAGCATAATATTGAAACGAGGCTTCAACGACTACTCTAGTTGGGTCAGGAATCATGGTGGAACTAAGTTTAATAATAACGTTATCATAGTCAATCTTTACATTAGCAGTAGTGTACAGAATCCAATAAGTAGCTGTTGAGAGAGATTCTACCACAGCATTCTCAGAACTGCCAGGTACAGAGTAGACCGCATTACCGTAGTCCATATTAGGGTCATTAGGACCAATGCTATACACTGCTACTCCATACGCATCGTAGATAGTAATAGACTGCGAAGGTAATAGACTTTGATGCATGAATAGAATTTGATAGTAGTAATAAGACCTAGTCTCCGTAGTTGTACCGCCGTGTTTACCGCTTGTAGTTGTAGTAGTCGTTTCTGTTCTCGTAGTTAGACGAATTTTAACAGGCTGCGATACTGCTTGATGTGGTTTATTGTCTACCGGGAATCCATTTACAAACAATTTAGGTTCATATGTATCTAGTAGAATTCTTCCAGCATTAGAGATAGCGCATAGCCAGTAAGTATATCCGTCTAATGTTTTATCATAAATAAGTTCAGTTTGAGATGCATAAGCTTTATACGAAGCGCCTGTGGTGTTGAAATTAATATTCTCATTAAACATGAGATTCGTAGGATTGTTGTTTTTGCCGTATAGCACAACACGAGTGTATAAATCCTCTTCTTCCATGTAATTAATGCCAGATACCAAATTCAAAGTATAGTCAGCTACTGTTCTCTGATACATGAAACTAGACCATATTTTAGCATCCCCTTGAGTTCTGATAATATAATTAGGAGCGAGATATTTACGAAGTTTGTCTATAGCGTCATAACGATTTGCTAATTCTCTTGGACGAAATTCAATAGCATTTAGTTCGATGCCAGAAGACTGTAGAGTTTTAAATGTATAATCGATATTACAAGTAACGTAAGAGGTCAGATTAATGTTAGTATTTAGAACGATACGTCCATTGCGTTTATCAAAATAAGAGACTGTTGCTCCAGGAACAGTGAAGTCGCTAGTTGTCATCGAAGTAGTAATATTAGAATACTTGAGATACCAAACTCGTCCAGATGGATAAGTAGCTGTAAACTTCATGACAGAACATACTGGATGAGCCAATAAAGCGTAAGAAGTAGTAACGGGTATGCCAGTTAAATTTGTACCAGAAATACCTGTCCAAGTAAAAATGTCTCCATTGATACTTCCTTGACCGCTATTGGGTAATCCCTCGACTGAATCTAAAGCAATCTGAGAATCTCCAACACTTGTGGGAGAGGTTAAATGATGACGAATTACCACAGACGATGTAGTATAATTAGGTGTAAGTACATCTGTAGCAGTAAACTCTTGTGCCGAGAACGTAGTAGTTAAATGGTTAGCAATAACGTTTGCGGCCGAGGTTTCTCCAAATAGATAATTACCGTATCCGTCTGCTTGTGTAAGTAAAGCTTCAAGGATGTCTTCACAATAAGCTCCTTCAGTATAGAAGAAGTAAGATTTGCAGACCAAGTCATAGTTGTTGAGTGCTTGTAAAGGTGCTCCCAATTTAACTTGTCCCACGTTATAATACACGTCAAAGCCATCGTATTGAGGGTCTTCACTTAGATTAGCTTTGTCTCTAAAAGTAAAAATAGGCTTAGGATTATCAGCGATAGAATTATTAGCAAAGTTAAACACTTGAGCAAATGTTTGATTAGGAACAGGAAGAAATTGAGGACTCATTGTTTCGTCTTCAATCTCAATCTTAGTGCCTTCTACCTTGAGGTCTACATCCCACTGCTTTAGCACAGAAATGTAGTCTAAACAAGTGAGACTTATAGTTCTAGAACCTGCGGCATTAGCGAAAGTTCTTTGCTCTATTTTTCCATAGAAACTATTCCAAATCTGAGCAGAACCGTCGTATTGTTCAGATAGAGAAATAATATCTCCTACGTTTATAGGAGCTAATCCACCTGAACCGAAGATACCTTGATTGTTATCTAAAACAAAAGAGGCTGTAGCTGACCCAAACTGCGTACTATAAGAAATAGACCAGTCTAAAACATAGTAAGTATAGTCTACTCCGTTAATAAGCAGAGTGAACTTAGCAGATATGTTTTTCTGTGCTATCTGTGTAGTTGTGATTTGGTCCAGTACTCTAGCCATTATGCATCCGCCATTGTTTGAAATGTTGACTCTAAATCAAATGTATCATCTACGCCTTTTAACCAAACTCGTTTAAGATTCATGAACTTTCCGTAATAGATACCGCCTAAGTGGTCAGTAATTTTCAGATAACTACCGTTCTTCACATAGTTTTTAATCTTTGTAATAAAAGAATCTGAAGGATAAACTTCTAACCATTGAAATACTAAATCTTGAGGTACATACTTAGTCTCAGGAGAAAAGAATGCGTTATCTCCATTAGCTAGAGTTACTTTCACTTGAGTCCCTACAACCTCAATATTCATGTTCTCATTAGAACGATAGATAGTTCCGTCTGATACAAATGCTGAACCATTCCAGATACTTACATTCCAAGAATTGCGTCCCATGATTAGCCTCTCCTTGCGCTTAGAGCGAACTCGTCTTCAAGATTTCTAGCTGTGCTAAAATATGTACTATTGGGCATGATATACGTTTCCATAGTATTACGCAAAGCTACGAGATTTCTGTTGATAAGTTCTAGTTTTTTATTTGATACGTCTATCTTAGAAGCTAATTCAGTGACCTGTGTTTTAGTTTCAACTGATGTTTGTACTTGCTTCTTTTTACCGGCAGAACTCATTAAGATACCGCCTACGATTAATGCGCCAGCGAGAACAGCCCACCCGATAGGGCCCATGCCTAGCAATGAAGCTCCTACGACAGAAGACATAGCTAATCCCCCTGCAATACCCCCTGCGATAGCGCCTAAGCCTGTCATAATGCCCCCTCCTATAGCACCCACTTGAGAAGACCCGCTCTGTCTAGCAGATTGATAAGCCGAATATCCTGTCATTGCGCCTTGTAGACCGGCATAAGCTACTTGACCACGAGACATTGTTAATCCCTTAGTACCGCCAGAATTTACCCCTGTAGTACCGTAGGATGTAATACCAGAGAATCCTCCATTATTGCCACTATATTGCATTTGTTGTGAACCAGTAAGAGCGGGCTGAGAAAACCATCCGTTAGAAAGAAGACCAGCGGCTATACCTCCCCCAGCACCACCAGCGAATGTAGCGATACCAGCTGAACCCCCGCCTGCTCCTCCTGTAGCTCTAGAATTCATCCCATCACTGAACCCTCTTACAATCCAGTTATAGGTCTGTTTGCCTCCAACATCGAAGGCTCCTTCAATCTTACCAGAGAGACCGCCGAAAACTCCTTTAACGCTTGCCATAGAAGAACCAAATAAATCTCCTAAGCCAGTGGCCATAACCATATTTGTTAAACCTTCAGCAACAGTCTTTCTATATCCTTCGACTAAAGCGTCATTGATAGCTTTTCCTATATTACTAAAACCTGCTGTGCCTGAAAGAATATCAGTAAATGCGTTAGTTAATTTTCCTTGAATAATGCCTGCATATTCGTTGACTAACTCTATTTGTTTAGTTAGAATGAGTAAAGCTTGATTCTTTTTCTCTAAATCGCTAGCTCCAGCTTCTTCCATAATACGAGCTTTTTCAATTTCAATTTGCAATGAATCATAACCTAAAGCTTTAAGAGTTTGAGCTTGAGCAGTTAGAGTTTTAAGTCTATTATCCTCATTACCTGGTTCTGTACCTCCTAAAGTGTTAGCAGAGATACCTAATGATTTTGCCATAGCCGCTGTACTAGCTGGGGTAGTCAAATCAACTTTAGTATTAGGTCTTCCCATGATTTTGTTCGCTAGAGCTTTTCCTAAGTTCGCTCCGTATTGCAGAGGATTCATTAACTTCCCTGCAAGATGAAGAGAAGGTATCAATATCTCTCTAATGAACTTGTTTAGTTCAAATAAAGCATCGCCTGCGTTCTTAATAGCTTCTTCATAACTATTTGCTCCCATTACTCCAATGAAGAAAGCAGATAATGATTGTTCTCTGAGTCTACCGAATACATTAATCTGATTTTCTAAACTTCTATTCTGTAAATCGAAAGCTTCTGTAATGGCTTTAATCTTATCTTCAAGAGTCATGTTCTTGACTTTTTCTAACTGAACAACTAACTTTTCAAGAGCATCTGTAGCGGCTAAAGAGGAAACGCCCTTAGCAGAACGTTCTCCGAACAGTTGGTTAACTAAAGCTCCTTTTTCAGAAGTAGGTGTAGAATTAATTTTCTTTAATGTTTCTAAGAATACGTTTAGCCAGTCACTTCTTCCACGAACTCTAATACCTGCGGCTTCGAATTTCTCAACGTTCTTAGTCATTTCTTGAAAGGCACGAGCTAACTGAGTGCCGCCCATGGTAGACCTTTGCATGTAGTTGTTCAATACAACTGTCATCGTCAAAGTATCTTCCATAGAAAGATTGTAGTTCTTTGCAATAGGAGCAAACATCTTCAAAGCATTAATATATTCACCAAGATTACCAGAGTTCTCTTTCCAAAGAGTAACGAATGTACCACCAATACTCTGCATCTTCTGCATAGGGGTTAGAGTGCTATCCATAGAAGCGCCGAACATATTGTACAAGTCAACCATAATACGAGCAGTGTCCTTAACATCTCCGAAAGTACCAATAGCTAGTTTTAATGCTACATTCATACCGGCTTGAGCATCTGCGGCTTTCATACCAGTTTCAGCGAACTGATAATAAATCTGACTAATGTCTTTAATACTTCGCCCTGTTTCTTCTGAGAGAGTCAGCACTTCTTTACCAAGTTGTTTCATAAAAACAGGCATATTAGCAACTTGAGTCGATACAGCCATCATCTTTCGTATAGCAGTATCAAATTCTATAATATTTCTAGCGGCATCTCCCATAGCTTTCATGGTCTCTTGAAAAGCGAAACGCATTGCCGTCCAGATGGGAATAGTCAAGGCTGCACGACCAGCTAGTTTACCAATAGATGCCATTAAACCGTCTGAAGCAGCCGAAGACTTCTTATAAGTAGTCTCGCCAGCGCCAACAGACCGTTGAAAAGCTTCGATAGCCTGTTTAGCCTGGTCTACTCCCATTGTTTTAAAGGTAATAATATATTGTAGTGTTTGTGTATCGGCTGCCATTGTCTTTACGCCTTTTTAGGTTTTTTGAAAACCCAATTAACTTGTGGAGGAACTTCTTCTTTACGAACAGGTTGAGAAGTTTGCTGTTGTTTAGGTCTATCAGCTATTTTCTTCTTATCAACCCTATTCTTATAGTGCATATAAGATTCTTCGTAAATATCATCCTCTAGCACAATATCTGTAACTTCACCCATAGCTACATCCAGATTCAACACGCTATAGAACCCGATATAGTTTAAAAATAGTATCTGTAAATCAGAATAATTAGATGTGTTTTCGAACAAGTGAAAATTCACTTCCTTACAAGCACCGTATACAGACTGCCAATAAGGTGTTTTAGCTAACTGACGAACACGTTTTATTAGAACGTCTCCTGAACAGTTAAAGTTCAACTCTAGAGAGGAAGGACGCATAGAATACCGCCAAGTTGATTAAAGATTCGTCGCTATTCATAAAATCATCGTAGGTATTCCAAGCCCTAATCCAAATATCGTTTTCCTTTTTCTCTGTAGTCAGAAAAGCTAAGTAAGTAAAAACAAATACGTTGATGTTACTCTCCAAAGAAATATCCATGTAGACAGTTCTTCGCATCGTTAGTTCTTGATATTGAGTATTGATTTTAAGAATTTCTTCTTTATAAGTTTGAAGGTCTTCGTTAGGTTTGTTCTCTTTGATAGCTTGACCTAACTTATACATGTAATCTTGTCTTTGTTTTTCAAGCACAACTAACTTAGAGTCGATATCCTTAATATCTACGCCCTTCTTTAGATAAAGAGCAATAAGAGTATCTTCCATCATGTACTTCTCATCACGCATCAATTCAGAGAACTTTGTAACTCGTTTTTCGTTGGCTTCTTGCTTCTGCTTGAATGTTGGTTTACCAGCACGATACTGAACATTTTTATGTTCAAATTGAATAGAGTTGTTCACAATCATTTCTGATAGTTTATCTACTTCAAGCATCTGCTGAATCTTAGATTGCAAACTATTAATTTCTTTTTCTACGTTTTTTTCCTCTGTTACTTCCTTACTTTCTTCCATACTTACCTCCTTTATTGAAAAAAAAAGAGACGATAGCTCCTTTTAAGAGTTATACGTCTCCAGTGGGTTTTTTAAAGTGAAATTGAGTAATGTTTAGACCTCTATTGTGAGCGATAATCAAATCTCTCAGCTGTCTAAATTCCTCATACACTAATTCTTTCGCATCGGACTTAATGGTCTCCCGACTTTCAATTATTTCAAAACGTTTTAAAATCTTCCCTACTAGAGCTTTTCCAGCATAATCAATGAGTTCTTTTAGATACTCTTCCTCAATTTGGAATACTCGTCCCATACACACCTCCTACTTGTGGAAGGGGGCAGATTTCTCCACCCCCATTCCGATTTATCTTACAGTACGTTTTCTTGAGTTGTTATAAATGCATCTTGACATTCCAACGTAACCCCACGAGTAACATAGTCATTCAGGGGAGCGCCAGCATCAACGCCCGTAGCCGCAAGATTGAGATACTTATAACCAATCTTAAACTGCGTCTTAGTGCTGTCTTTATAAATCTTAATCACAAGATTCATATTGCTAGTAAAATTACGAGAATCAATGATTCCATAACTTAATCCGGCTTTACCACGTAGAACTTCTTCAATCGTATACTGTTCAAGAATACGACCCAAAGTGATACGATTTGTATAATCTCTAATACCACGCATCACGATGTCTCTATTACCAATTTCTCTAACGTCTTGCCTATCGAACGAAGTATCAATACCAACGCTCTGAAGACGATAAAGATAATTAGAAGTTTGCAGATAGATACTGCAACATTCAGCGGTAATACCAGCAACGTCTACATCGTTATTAACAAATGTGTTATTGCCTGCAATATCAGAACCAGCAGAATACCAAACAAGAATAATGTCACCGGCAACAGAAAGACCGTTGATGGTCAACGTACCAGCACCATTATAGGACCAATCGCCCGGTTCCAATAGCAATGTTCCAACGCCTGCCCGCATACGAACAACTTTAAACAAGAATGCACCAGAATCATCTGGATTAGCAATAGGCGTAGGGTCAGACAAAGTAACTGTAGAATTAGTCCCAGCCGCAATAGTTTGTCTCTTATGAATCAAATACTTATTTCCATAAAGTAGAACATTTTCTTGTTCGCCAACCATTGTGAAACTGCGTTCAATCAACGCTTGAGGGTCACCGATAGAGAGACCCATACCAGCCAAACGAAGATTGGGATAATACACTGTACCCAAGAAGGTTCCAGAATCATCCGTCTTATATCCAGCAATGTCAACAGAGGAAGTACGAAAATCTGTCAGCTGAATAGAATTAACAGTATCACCAACGTTAGCTAGTTTACGATGAAACTCCAAATTACCATATTCTAACTGACGCATAGAAACGTTAACAGCAGGCGTACTCTTCCGCCAATCAACGATACCAGCACGTCCAATTTCTTCAATCTTTGCCCTGTTCAATGTGGTAGTGGCTGTCAGTTCTTGCAAACGGTCAATTTCGGCTGAACCCACATCCCCATAGATAGGGATAATACGAGGTTTATAATTTGAGGAATGTATCAATTTAGTTCTCCTTTGAGAAAGTATTAATCATACCAACTAGTTGCTTCTCCGTTAAGCGTCCTAATTGTTTCTCGTTTAAAAATAATGTTTTGAAGCCATATTCTCTGAATATAGCATATCTTTTTCTCCGATACTTTATTTCGCTCCCATAAGATTTCTTTTTAAAATAACTATAGTAAACTTCAATAAACTGTTTTTGTCCATTACAGTTAATAAAATCGGGACATAAACCGTGTAAAATAAATTCACCGTCGCCTACATATTTAAAAGGTAATTTATGAGAGAGTATTACATCATTAACTTGTTTCTCTAATCCCGTCATATCACGAGATTTAAGTTTGGAAGCTATTTTAGTTTTAACTTCTTCAGTCATCTGTCTACTTCTAATTTTACTCATCTTTGCTTTCCAAACTGGATTTGTCCATTGTTTTTTCATTCTTTCACTCAACTTGGACAAAGTAGTTGGTGTCTTTTTACGACCTAACTGCGAACAATGCCGACATCTACCTTCACCATATATGACAGTTTGCCATATAATAGATTTACCACAATCTTTACAAACATGTTTTTGTCTATAAAAAGCATTTTCTTTATAATGAGGATTGTTACTGCCGAATTGATTTAATCTCATTTAAAAATAACCCCAACCCGTTTGGCCATTAAATGCTTTATTATCTGGTTTAATATCATACCGAGATGCAAATCCTCCAGATGAACCACCGCCTTTTGGCCCTTTATTTGACCCTTTATTTACCCACGCACTAAATTTGCCACCCATTACAGTCTTGAGCCAATCTTTAGTTTTCTCAATATAGTTCACTGCGCCTATAGGATTCTTAACAATCAATAGATATTTTCCTTCACTTTTATCTACACCGGTAAAAGAGAAGGCTAACGAACCTCTAGGTGAATAAATATACTGTTCTTTCCCAACACCGGTTCCAGCTAATCCTGCAAGAGGAACTCGTATAGCACTATCGAAATAACCGGGTACTCTTCTAGCTTTTAATCCAACCATACCTCCGTTATTCAGTAACATCCAATAAGGAGTAAGTTGATTCATTACTAAAATATTACCTACTCCATATGCTTCATCTGATATTTTCTCAGCACGAATAGTTTGCTCTAAAGTTCCAGTACTCCCTGCTCGTTTTCCTTTTCCTTGATAGCCCAATCCGATGATGTCAGCCATATGATTGCGAGTTTCTGTAGCTGTCTCAGAGATACCCAATTGAGTGTTTCTATGAGCAATATCAATGATTTCAGCCATTTGTTTCGGCTTAGTACCTATTACTGTTACTGAAATCATGAACTTTTCCGAACTGATATACTTATACTATGTCTGCACTTATCCTTTTCATCCGAACTTCCATAGATGTCAATCTTTGAATCATTCACGAAGTCTAGTACATAATCTCTGCCATTAGCAATACGTTCTAATGAAGTGTTGTCACCTGAAGCGTGTGCATGGTCATAGTGTACCCATCCAGTTTTAAGCTTATCTTTGATATAATCTGCCAAATCGAGTCTCTGAGCATCACTGCTTGCGAATACGTCGATTATACAGAGGTATTTGTTATATAACGTGTCAGCACCTATCTCTTGTCGAGTGGTCGTGGTCTGAGCTAACCTGACGCAAACTACGGGTATCTGAATGTCTTTACCATAAACATTAGCAAACGTCTTCATTAATGATATATTGTTCCAGTCCTGTTTAAAACAGTTTTCTAAATAATACAGTAATGAAAGTTCGATATTTCTAGACTCACGAAACCAGGATGCCATTGAAAATCTCCTTCCATTTTTCTCTATTCCAGTTAGTTTTTCTATGACAACTCACACAAAGAGAAATGAGATTACTAGTATTATTATTTTGTTTGTCATAATCCTTATGGTGAACATCTAATTGTCTATAATTCTCTAATTGAGAACAACCGCAAAGTCTACACGAATACTTGTCTCTAAAACGAATTTTTTCTTTTAAATGATTATCAAACTCTTTTCCATACTCTTCAAATGATTTACCACCTTGCCATTGAGGGTGTTTAGATTTATCACTGAAAAGTTGTAATTTAATTTCACTCATTTTCTTTTTACATGCATCATCTCTTTTTAACCCTAAATTAGAATTTCCAATCTTCTGTATAGTTTCTTTTGAATGATGACGACCTTTAATTGATGAACACATTTCATCGTAATTATCTTCCCATCGCTTTTTTAAAGCACATTTATGACATAACGAAGCATAGACGTTCTTTATTTCCACTTTGCAAGAATTACAAGTATGTTTAATTAAATACAATCCATGTTTTGTAGCATTCCGTTTACCGGAACAACTTTTACAAGTTTTAGACCGATTTAGTTTAATAATATTGCCACAAACACAGGTTTTCACAATTTCTCCTTAGTCACAGATTACTTGAATTAGAGATACGTTAGTCGCTGTAGTTACGTTAACAGCGTCAGCATCGATATCTAACCCCGGACCAAAACATTTAGTATCCAATGTAGAAATGTGACATTGAAAAATAACGTTAGCTTTACTATCCTTGAGTACAACCACAGCGGCACCAGCTGATGGGTCTACGATAATAGCACGAATAACTGTTCTTTCTAGACCGCTATTGGCAACACCTGTAAATTTAAGATTTCTCATTTATTTCTCCTTAGTTCATGCGACTGATTACTACACGCATGGTTTGAAAAGGGCGTTGCTGAATAATAGCTTTATTACCAGCACCCTCTTTAAATACTTGATATTCTATATTATCTATTTTGATTTTTTGACACTTTCTAAAGTAACTATCATACTTTGCATCACAAAGAACTTCTTTAGCACCAATGTTTGCTAATCCATATTGCTTCCATACCAAAGCTTCAGGGTTAATCTCCCTAACGTAACCCTTTATGACAATAGGGTTTAGGTTAAGTACAACCTTGTTCTTCTCGTACTCATCATAATCATCTCCTGCCATCTGTGAAGCAAAATAGATATAGATTTTAGAAGACACTTCATTATTCTTGTAAATGTCTTGCGCTACTCTAAGTTTCTTTTGCATGTATATCTCCTTTGGAGAGGGAGAATAATCTCCCTCTTTTTTTATTTAGGTCTATCTTCTTCTTTAACCGTTTTATTAACAGCAATATACTTACCTAGAAACTTAATAATAGGAAGTACAATATTGTCGTCTTTCAGTGTTGGTGTTAATTTGACAATCCATGTTGCTAAACCAACGACAGCCAAATAACCAACAACCAGAGTTTCTTTATTCGCTACTACCCACGATATAATCGCACCGATGTCCATTTTAGTCCTCCTTTCACTCCTTACGCAAGGAGTTTCATAATCTGACCCAATACGAGTGTAGAAAGGTCAGCCGTGCTCAATACTTCATTAACCAACTTAACATCCGCATCTTCCATGTCCAAAGCATCCTTTGACTTATAGATTTCCATAGCCAAATTCAACTGACGAATCACTTCCCCGTTTTTTGCTTTAGCAATACAGAGAGTATTTGCTACAATATCCTTCATAAAAAGCGGTTTGTCTCCTTGTGTCATCGCAACGCCTTCAAGATTAACAATCGCCGTACAGAAATTAATTTTCTTCATTTTATATCCTCACCTTTAATTGTTATTTTATTATTGCTGTCACTTTAGTTCTAAATTCTCTATATCCTGTACTAGTTAGCTTTAAGTCATCAACATCTTGCAAATTTCTAATTTGGTTCCTTTGTAATCCTTCAACCTCTTCATCAAGTGTGGCCCCCCACCAAATACCGGAGGCAACTATCAATAAAATAGTAACAATTTGCCCTACAATAATCATTCTCCAACCACGACTAGAATTAACATACTCTGTTATTTTCTTGTCAGGGTCGGAGGCTTTCAAAGCTACCATATCGTTCTTCACAGAAGCTATTTCTGTACGAATAATAACGTGTTCAGCAGAATTTTCATCTACTTTCTTAGCTAATCCATCTAAAGCTGTCAAAAGATGTCTCCTCCATTCTAGTTCATTGTTGTCATTATCCATTTACAACCTCCGCTAAAATTTCAGAAATTCCGTTAGCTTTACTAAGTATACCGTTTATTTTATCACCGTTCACTTTCCGGAGAACTAAGTGCTTGTCAAAAGCAGTAAAGATATACAATTTAGTATCTGGCGCTAATGTTCTATCTAGTAAACGAGTAACGCAGATACCATCAGCGAAAGATAACACATAATCAACAAGAGCCGCATAATATGTACCTGTTTCAAATTCAATTAAAAAATCACTTGCATATTTTAATGTTTTTACTTCAAATCCTAATGCTTCTGCTTTCATACTAAATAGTCTTAAAAAATCTTCATCGTCATCCAGATAAAGTAATCTTTTCTGAGAACGAGTATTATCACCGTCCCAAGTCATAACGTTACTCCTGACGAATCAATGTGAATTTCTGTTGCGTGACCGATTGATAACCAGCATATGTTACATCTACAGTTACCACATAATCACCTTCAGGCCATGATGTTGCTGATTGTAAAACATAACTATATACGCCATCCGCATCTTTAATCATATTCTCATTCAATACAACACTAACCATGGATGGATTCTTAATAGTCACACGAGCCGTTGTAGGTGTTGTGATATTAAAAACAGACGTAATCTTAACAGCGGTTCCAGCATAGAACGTGGGTAATAGCTTATTTAACATATGTCTCCTTATGAGATAATCGTTGTACTATATGGACGAGCATCATCGCTTTGTTTACCACCATCTACATGAATGTCCATATTAACAAGATTACTAAATCTAATAGCCTGAATAACTGTGTCTTTCGGTGAAACAGAATAGGCTGAAAATCTTATCTGTTGAAAAATATAGTCCTTGAATGCTATAAGAAAACCAGCAGGCCATTGAGAATACGGTGACCAGTAACTCATCGTACAATCTCTTTAGCATACATATCAATTGTAACATGTTCTGATAGTTTAGTTCTATAAATCTTAGGCCACAGATTACCGAGATAACGTTGAAGAGAAAGAACAATCTTATTAGAGTTAGAAATAACGTATTTACCGTTATTTGCTATAACTTCCTTTCGTCCGCCTAAATCTTGGTCTGTGGTCATAACTTTATCTCCTCAGTTTAATTGATTACGTATCCCTATTGTCCATCAATGAATTACATAGGGGCTTTTTCTGAAGTGAACTTTACAACAATTCCATTCTTATCCATCTCAGCTAAATATCCGTCTATTTCGGCAAGTTCTTTTTCCTTCAACGCAATCATCTCATCTCTTTGAGCGACGATGTTCTTTCGTTGCTCCTCAAGAAACCCACGCTCAAAAGAAATCTTCTTGTTGGTTGAGGAGAATTGCTCATCGAACTCCATTGTGTTATTGTCAATTCTTCTTCCTACTATTGCCATATTTCCTCCTTATGTCGCTTGTTGTATAGCGGTGATAATTCCGTCTTTCACGGTAATAGTCCCGTCATTTCCAGTAACGGGAGTCAGCTTGAGACCTACCGTGTAAGTCCCGTCTGCAACTGGAGCAGTTCCATCAGCGGCATAATGCTTGGACTTTATTTTTGTTACGGTCAATGTGTCAGTGGCAAAGGTCATATCCGCATCATCGGTAAGCCGACCATTAGTCGTTGCGATAGGAACTCTCCCCGATGTGAGTCTTGCCCCGTCATCGAGGACAAACGCTTTCCTGGCATTTCCAGTGCTGATGGTTGCGAAATAATCATCAGTAAGAAATTCAATCTGTCCTGCAACGGCTACAGTAGTAAGTGTTCCAGTTGTTAATTTAATAGGAGCAGTTCCTGCTGTTGCCGTTCCTGCGCCAATATGAAGTTTTGCAGTTGATGCAGTAAGCCCGATGCCAACATTGCCCTCTATGAGCAATCCGTTGCTGGGAGCATCATATACGGTTGCGTAATTTGATCCGATTACCGAATTACCTTTTACTCCAAAAGACGCTAACGTGGTTAAGGAAGCAGTATTTACTCCAACCTTTCCAGTTCCCCAGACGGTAAGGACAGACCCCGTATAATTCCCGTCAATATTGTTAATGTCCCCGCCAAGACAGACCGTCCCGCTATTCTGATGGTCTGTTTTAAAAATAACTCTTTGGGTAAAAGCTCCCGAGCCAGAAGCGGTATTAAAAACCATTAACTGGCCTTTATAAAACTGAAATCCTGCACTGTACCCAGTAGATATTCTTGTCCAACCTCCACTACCGTAGTAGGCGTTTTCTGCTATAAACCCGTTGTTAAAAGAATAAGGTTGGAAAACAAAAGCTCCAAACCGCATTGTAAACATCGAAGTATTGTACCCTCCGACATCAAGTACGCAGGTTGGCGTGGAATTCCCGACACCTACAAAACCCCCATTTGGTTGAAGTTTTAAATAGGAAGTTGTCCGAGTCGCATGAGATGTTCCTTGGATAGCAATGCTGTCGTTTGCGGCAGAGCCACCATTGATGGTTGCGGTTTGAAGTCCGTATGTTAAAACTTGTATCTGTGAGGTTGCTCCCGTGACCGTTCCTGTTTCAAGCAAAGCTCCAGAAAGCGAAGTTAAATAAGTCGAGTTGTCATAGGATACAGTAGTCCCTGACGCTTTGACGAATCCCGTTCCGTTTAATTTGGCCTGCGCTCCAAGAGACGAAAGAGTCTGGTCGCCAGTGTTGCTTCCGCTTACTGAAGCACTTGCTCCGATGGTTAAAGGATTGGTACTCCACGCAACATCCGTTGCCGTGGCTTGAAGAAGTTTCCCCGTGGGTGTTGCGGGAAAGGCAAGCCTGTCCCATTTCGGAGTATCGTTCCCGAACAATATGTCTCCACGGACTACTGTTCCTGCCACTGAGTCCCCGTGCGTCGCAGAGAGGACGTTGTGTGCTGTGACAGAGGTCAGATAGGTGTTAGTATCAACCACTAATGTTCCTGCGCTTCCAGAAAATTTAACAAAGCCATCAGTAGTATATTTTGTAAATTTTGTCGTTCCGTCTCCCAACACTTGAATTTTCTCTGAGCCGTTGTTCTGCACACTTAACAGAGTTTTTCCAGCGGCAAGGGCTTTCGTACCAGTTCCATTTGCGGAATAAGAATCTATTATCACCGCAGGAACGCCATCGTCTGGGTCAGACACCATGAACCCACGCAATTCTATTGCAGGATTGTCTGGACTATCGGAAAAACCGTCTACGAATAATCCGCCTTTGGTTGCGTTTATTTCCTTCAGAAGTCCGTAGGTGTTTGTGTTCGCTAGGGTAGTTATTCCGTGAGTGACATCCGTATCACGCATATCCAAATTATAAGCTGTTCCAGTCGTTCCAATTTGGATACTTCCGTTCGATAGTAATCCCGTGAAAGTAGGCGCACCGTTAATGATGGTTTGGGGACTGGTCTGGTCTAAAAGCATTGCTCCTGAAAGAGAGGTGAGATAAGAATTTGAATCTAAACTAAAATCTCCTTTAAGAAATTGACTGGATGTTCCCGCCGTTATTTTTGCTTGTTTGTTATTAAGCTGTGTTTGAAGAGCAGAAGTTACTCCCTTCACCCTAGATATTTCTGTAAGACTTGGATAAGTGGACGTGGCAAGAGAATAGAAATCTTTGTTAGCGTCCAAGGATACTAGCGTGTTAGCCAGTCCTCCAGGAATTCCGACCTTTGAATTATCTAAATCCAAACGAAAGAGTTGCGCCCCTTGAAGACTGCTGAAGTAAATGTAATTAGCAGGAGGTAGTGTTATTCTCCCGACATAACCACCCGCCCCACCTGCCCATTCTCCAAAGAACATTCTTGTGCCATCGGTTGAGATTGCGTTTGGTGGCCCGTAAGTCGAGGGGATTGGAAGATTTGCTTGTTCGTATGTGATAGGGTCTATTCTTATTACGTTATTTCCGACATTGGAAAATGCATATAAATAATGCCCGTCATAAAGAACTCCGTAATCTCCGGTTGTCGTATACAAATAGATTAAGTTGTAAGATAAATCCGACTTTTTAACTCTTACGATATAATTTGCCGACTCCGCTCCAAGGTAGAGGTAATCTCCGACCATGGACATCAGACAGGTTATCGGGCCAATAGAAAGAGAAGCAGAGGTAATAGATGACAAATCAGAAATAGGCATCTTGATAACGTACGAGGTAGCGGTCGAGACGTAGATATTTATTCCGTCAGTGTGAGTGGCGTGAGCGGAATTGAATCCGGTTAAGGTGACCGATTGATTCAAAGAGAAGTCAGATAACTTATACTGATAAACCACTGAGGGTGACGCAAACTGCGTTGCGTAGAGATATGTTCCATCACAGGCCATGGAATGATAAACGACGGGAGAATCCGACCACGCATTAGAAACCACTTTTGTGGCCGCCATTGTATTCGCATCAATCTTGTATATGTTCCCGTACCCTGTTAATGCATAGATGTATCCATCATAATAAAGGACTTTTCCGCAGTCTGGGTCTCCTCCCAAAGATACACTTGTCTGAGTGTTTAAATCCTCTGGGTCAAACTTGGTTACTATGGCGTTCGCTCCTACCGTCCCAACATACCAATGGTTGTTTGCGAATACTGACGACTGAGTTCCATAAGCGTACGCAATTTCTTGAAATTCTCCAGTGTGGTATGAAACATTAAAATTGTTAGCCAGTTCGTAATTGGTTTGAGATTTACTTACTGGTTCTATAGAAGTCCCAGCGATACTCCAAATCCCATTCTTACGTCCATAGATTGTCCCGTCAGAAGGAGCATCAGTCAAATAACCTACTGTAGTCCACGGTGTACCTGTTACATATCCTTGCGCTTGTACCCAAACTTGCGTAGCATATAGAGAAAGTGAATTAATAACATTCTGAAGTTGAGATGTTGTAGCAAAATTTGGTGTCCAATTATACCATATATGATGAAAAGAATCATAGGTAAGTAATTGACCGCTGGATAATCCACTACTAACGCCGACGTTAGATAAAGCATCTAGAGTATGTGTGTGATTAACATTTGATTTATTATCTAAAGCCAAACGAAGGTCAGTTTGATGTTCTATAACGCCCGTGATAGTACCCCATGCACCTCCACTACCAGATACAATAGACCAAGTAGCGTTTTTACGTGCATACTGTTGTCCATCTGAAGGGGCATCTATCAAATAACCTTGTAAAGATACCCAAGACTGTGTAGCGTATCCAAAAAGAGCAGAGGAAATAGCACTGATAACTTGACTAGCAGTTTGGTATCCAACATTGTTAGTAAAACCTCCAACGTTAACATCTGTTTGAGTACCGATAATACTACTCCACGTTACAGTAGTAACCGGTATATAAAATTCAAGACCAGATTCATCAGTTTTTACTCTAACAGCTTTTCCAGTTTGACCACTATAAGAAGAAGGAGTATCAGTAAGTTCTAAAAAAGTATTAACGGTTGCAATCTGACTAGCGATATAATTAATTAAATCTGTTTGAAGAAGAACATTACCTTGTATTTGACCCCATAATTGAGCAATAGGAGACCAGCCCGTATTAGTAGCATTACGAATTTTGAGAATATAGCTTAAGGTCCCAAGATTAGTATCTACCCACAGTTTTCCGTATCCTTGCGCTCCAGGGTCGTTGTCTTGAACATATCCTGGGACGTGAAGGTCGTCTCCTGTTAAGTCCTTATGTAAGCAAAGATTGTCTTGTCCCATTTTTCCTTATAAAAGTTCGAATGCACCGTGGCTATTTCTTTTCGCAATACCTATGATTTTCTGAATCTTAAGATGCAACGGCAGGTCCGCAGGTACATTAATACGGATATCCGGCAGTGAGTAGGACTTATTATCAGGATAAATAAGAGTAGCCGCTACAAGAGCAATTAGATTTCTTTCATTAGGCTCTGGGTCTGGATAAAGAGTACCACTAACAACTTCCCACGTGTAAAAATTATTGCAACTCAAATGCACTAAAGCTGAATGAATATATCCAGCAATCTCAGAGCTTGAGTAATTAGGATAGTATTTATATTGAATCTCTATAATATCCCCGGAAGTCATGGAAGCAGAAACGGTGAGTTTATTAGTAACAGAGTCGTAGGAATACTGACCAGAGGTGAGGGCCACATCATTCTTTAGAACTTCAATGATGGAATTAACATTAGGTTCTGTTAATGTAAAGGTAGCAGAATTCTCATAAACAAAGATATCCCCAGGAGACATCGGTTTTTCCGAGTCATTGAGGATATAACGTATAAGTGTTTCCAAAGTAGTAAGTGTGGTTTCTTGTGGCATGTAAGTCTTCTCTCTCTTTTTTAGGTTTATAACTGAGAAGAATCTGAATACCTCTTCCTCCCAAAAATTTAAACCCTTTATTCCTAAAGACTGATAAAAATTTGTTATCTTTTCGAATCTTTGCGTATACTTCTTTCTTAGTATTCCAAACTAATACAGTGATAAGTTGTTTAGCAATATCGGGGGTATTAGCTTTAACTTTAATATAGTATCGTTCCTTACCTCCTCCGATACTCTTCCACAACATAATGATTCCAACATATTCACCTTTCTCTTCCAAGGTGTACACGTGCGAACTAGCTTTGATTAATCTCTTCAGATTATGAACATCTGATATATAAATGCGTGAATTGTCATGAGTATAATAAAAATCGTAGTCGAAATCTGTCATGATAAAATTCAGTAAATCGGCCAGATGTGTTTTCTTCGTAAGTCTGAAAGATTCAATCATATCTTTTCCTATTATGTTGAGTTGTTAACGTATAACTAAGTTACTGTACATAACGCTTTGGTGAAGAGGGAGAGAAGGGTCATCCCCTATGAACGCTCCCTCTTCGTATTCTAACTAGACTGTACGAACGAATTTGCTGATAGCATACGAGTTAATCGTAGCCGCAACAATCTGCTCATAGCCAGTGAGTGCAACAGCGAGGTAACGAGTCGTCGAGACCTGAACAGGGTTAGGAGAAACGAACACAAGGCGTTCAGCCTTATCTCCGGTTTCACTAATAACTCCGCCAAGCTTCTCAATCTCGTTCATGCGCTTACGAACGAACAGGAGGGGTTTCCCCATCTCTGTCTGTACGCCAGCGAGGTAGCAAGTGTTCGAATTAAGAACGCCGCCAACCACGTTACTGCCATCATAAGTGTAAGGTTCGTTGATACGAACGACTTCGATACCGAGAGCCTTAAAAGCCTCGATTGAAGACTGGAACTTGTTATCCTTCCAATCCATCAACTTGATATCTTTGTCGATAGCTGTACCAGCAACCAGCACATAGTTCTCAGAGTAATCGATAATCTGGTCAATCATGTCAACTACGTAACGGTAGTTAAACGATGTTTCGCCAGACCTCAGGTCATTCAGATTGCCACGAGCAATTGCGGCCGCATCCAACAAACTTACCACTTTCTGATTCTCAATAGCATTCAAGGAACGGTTGATGGTGATTTTCTTACGAGCCAACACACGTTCTTTTGAAATAGCCAAATCTGTAATCTTGATATAGTACTCGTTAGTAGCGATATCAAGAAAAGTCAACAGCGTAGGAGTATACGGAGTGACGTTAGTAGTCGTCGTGCCAGAAGCCACAGTGCTGATAACATAGTCTGTGTCAAAAATCACGTCGAAATAATAAACGTACTCGTTAGGGTCCGCAGAATCCACTTCGCAAATAGCGGACACGAGGTCCGGATAAGGGCGACGAGGGTCTTTAGGTTCCCCGATAATCCTAGCAATTTCTAGATGGTCATATTTATTCATTTAGAGTGTAACCTTTCTAAAGTATTTTTTATCCTTCCCATCCTTCATTGGTTGAGAAAGCCTCAGTTGGGTAAACCTTCCGGTCTACTTTTGTTTCTTAATGTTTTCTTGAACGGCTTTGCTATCTCGTCCGAAAGCCAACTCATCCACTCTACTACGTGTAGAAGTTTCGCCTTCATTCAGATTCTTATCAGCAGAGCCCTTAGTGAGGTCCGGCTTTTCAGTCGGTGTCACTTTGGCCAATTTGAGTTCAGCGTTTTCCTTACGGAGTTTCGCCATCTCATACTTGGTTTCATCCATGATATCTTCATCTTTCATTTCCTTAGCGAATTCACCGAGTTCGTCTTTACGAGCCTGAATCTTAGAAGCGAGTTCAATCTTCGCTTTTTCAGTTTCGGCATCCTGGAACTTCTTCAACTCAGCGGTAGCTTGTTCCAACTTAGCCATCACTTCTTTCAAATCAGCCTCAAGTTTTTCAACTGCGGCCTTATTGAGAGACGTATCGCTTGCACTAGGTGTTCCCGGTTTGCTCTTTTCATTAAGAGACGTATCATTAGCATCAGCGGCAGGCTTCACATAATTAATAAGCGATGTGACGTGCGGTTGCACGAATGCCTTAACAGAGGGGGCCAAATCTGTCTGGGCTTTGGTATCTTGCACCAAGGCCAATTCGATTTTTGCCTTTACATCAGCGATTGCTTCTGCTCCCAGTCCGTCCTTAGCACCGGCTTCGATTGCCATTGCTTGAATCATTTCTTCAACAGTACTAGCTTTATAAAACTTCATCAATTCGTCCATGTTTAACTCCCTTGCTATTTTTAGGATTTTATTTTTGACTGTTTCCTGCGAAATGCCCAATTTTTTCAACGATTCCGCCGCAAAGGGCAGTCTAGCTGAAGCATTGTGAACATGTGTTTGGTCGTGAATAGGAAACATTCTTATCTTTCGTGGTTTACCCGTTTTCTTGTTTTTGGATGTAACCACTACAGCGAACTTCTCATCAGAAAGTTTTGCTCTTTCTTGATAAGAAAGCGTCATCGATAATTGTGGGTCTGGATTACATTTATTGACCACCGCATAAGGACTATCGGTTCTCTCAACAGGTCTTATCTCCTGGAAGTGAGGTTTGTCCTTTTCCCAACTTGCGCCACATTTCGGACACTTGGAAGTGTTTCCATGTACCTGGAACGGAGCCGCACAATGTTTGCATTTCATCTCTTTAGACAACTCTAACATCTTTCCTTCAATGTTATGAGCGATAACCATTTCTAGTTCTTCGTCATTACCTTCGAAAGAAGTAATAAAAGCATTAATGTCCTCAAGGAGGGCAACATTGACATCAGTTGTCACTTCTGTCAATGCACGTCCTTTTTCTTGCTTACCTGTGAAGCTAACTTGCATAGAAGTTCCACATTTAGCGCAACTAATTTTACCACAGTTGTTCTGCAAATCAAAATTAAGAAGATTATACTCTCCTTTAGCATGACAAACTGCACAATCAATCTTACTCATGATATCAGTAATAGATGTGCAATCGCTAGCCATTTCATTATCATCTTCTTCGCTCTCAATTACTTCATCTAACTTTTCATAGTAGTCTTCCGTTTGAGAAAGATGAACGTATGCAATATAACCCGCTTTAATTGGGTCATCGTTAGTTAGATTGTATTGAGCACCATATTTAGTACCGTGTTCCTTTTCAATTTCCATACCAGCTTTAAATTCTTCTTTATCAATCTTAGTGAAATCGATGCCCAATGTTTTACCAACAATTTCCACAAGAGCATCAGTTACTTCGAAATCCCAAGCCGCTCTAGGAGCTGATTCACCGGTATGAAGAAAAGATGTAGGTTTAGTCATAACCTTCGCAAATTCAAGAACTCTGTTGTTTGCCATCTCAAGAACATCTGCCCCAGGAAAAGCGGGAGACTCTTTAAGAAGCAAGGCACCTCCAGCAAAACAAATATCGTTTAGACTGTAAGATGTGCTAGAGAGTGCTGTTTTATTGCCCCAAGCTTCGAAAGACACAGAAAGAGCACCTTTTTGCATAAGGTCTTTGATAGTGTTGAAATCGTCTTGAAGGTTAGATTTGAAAAAAGAACCGTAAGCAATAATCTGGTCGCCTTTAAGTTCCGCATCAATCCAGGTACCGCAAATACGTTTACGAAAGTGGTCAAAATCGACTGCCTTACCAACAAGGGTAGAAAGCGATTTAGCAACTTCTTCACGAGGAAGCAAACATCCATTCCTGTTCACTCTATCCGTAAAAGCATATTTACATTTGAAAATGGCCAAGTCATGAGAAGGAAGACTAATACCACGTTTCGATGCAATACTAGCAAGTTCAACATCATCCTTCCCTTCTTCCAAAAACTCGTACTCGGAAGCATACGTCATATCTTCTAACCACTTATCGATGTCATTTTTCATGTATTTGTAACTCCTTTTTAAAAAATAATTGCCATTTATTTCTATCACCTTGTGTAGTTTTGCAATGACACTTATGGCACAAAGCAATGAGATTATCTACGCTATTGTTCTTTTTATCGTAGTCAATATGATGACAATCTAATTGACGTCCGTTTTCTAGTTGACTACATCCGCACATCTGACATTGATATTTATCACGAAATCTTATTTGTTCTTTCAATGAATTATCAAACTCAGCACCGTATTCTTCGAAAGATTTACCGCCTTGCCATCTTGACGCTAATTCTTTTTTTCTAAACTGAGCATTACATGATTTTGAACAAAATAAATTCTTACTTCTTTTAAAACGCCACTCTGCTCTATAAATCTCTTTTCCACAAAAAGAACAAGGTACTAAAACACCGTTACGTTTAAATAAACCGTCTTTACCTCTAATTTGCATCTTTTTCGCCATATCTAAAGAATCTATCAGCGGGAGATTCGGTATAATTATTAGCATCTCCATGCTGTTCTGGAAGTTCAACGTAACCATCTTTCTTGTTACGTGCTTTTAAAACGCTCCAGGCAACACGAAAGGCCGTTTGTTCGTCTTTATAAAATTTAAGTGCGTTATTAAAAGCCTTTCTAAATGCAGATTGAGAAGCTGAAGGGTATTTCTGCACAGCGGGCGGGAGTCCAGTGTTTTCTTTATAAGGAGCATCTTCATACACTGATTCAGAAATCACTTCAGCCGGTAGGTTAACAATATCAAATTCGTCACGAGTAAAGTTCGGACTAGGAAGAGGCGGTAGGTCGTCGGACATAGTAGGCTTTTCGAAAGGCATATTAAGTTCGAATACTTCACCTTCCTCAGGTTTCTCTAAAGAAGCATTCTTGTAGTTCTTCTTCTCAGGGCCCATTTTATCAGCCGGAACCTTGTCATTAGTTTTCGTGGTATTCTTTACCCCAGGTTCTTTAACCTTAGTGGGATTAGATTTACCAGGAAGACCCTTAGCTCCAATCTGTTCATCGATGTTGGTGATGACAGGAGGAAACATGACATCAACGATGCCTTTCTTTTTCTCGTCCTTGAGACGAGCAACTTCTGTTTCGAAGTCCGTTTCTCCAAGAATCGTAACAATTGTCTGACGAGAAAGAAGACCACGGTCATAAAGACTGCGAAGAAGCGTTTTACCGTCTTCTGAAACAAAGTCTGTAATGGGGGAAGCAGTGATGTTAATTTTAACACTCTTCCACTTCTTGTTATTCTTAATTGCAATTTCCTTCATAATATCATGAAGAAGACATTTAAAATCTGTAACTGCTTGTCTCACTTCTGACATAAAAGGAGCGGCATTAAGTTTACTTTGTTTTGCCTTGCTTCCCGATGTGCCTTCTAGCAAATCGATTAAACCTAATCCTGCAAGAAGTCTACGTTCAATAACAGCGAAAAGTTCTTGACTAATAATTTTAGAGTAATCGGGAATTAAATGCTCCATGGTCGTATCAAACTGAGTTGCATACGTGGGAGCACCGGTGGGAAGACCGTTAATGACAGGAATTTCGTATTTCTTTTTGGCGAGCAGTTCTTGAAAGTCTTTGCTAACTTTCTCAAGGTCTTCACGAGAATAAGAGATATTTCCGTCAAGATACATGTTCTCTGTGCCTTTTTTAATTAGAAAAAGATACTCAAGAGCACGAGCAACAACAAATTCACCTTTTTCAGAGAGAAGTTGCATAAATACCAAATTATGCCAAATGCCTCTACGAATTAGATAAGGTTTAGTCTCACGTGTACCCCAATGTTCATAGGGCATCTGTAGATAAATAGTTTCTTGTTTATTACGAGGGAGAGGAATGTCGTCTTTCTTATCATTACTTACTCTAATCGCATATTTCTCTTCACCTAATGTAATAGTAGGGTCTTCTGCATTCTTACAAACAATGTCTTCTCCATCTACAAAAAACATTGTATTAGGTAATTGATATCCATCTACATTTTCCCAGAAAGCCCTCAAAAGAAGTTGTGAAGAACCCTTCCAACGTTCTCTACAATATTCTTTAGCCAAAGGTCCTACTCCTGTAGGAACATGTCCACGAAGTCCTTCATTAATATTGTCTAACCATTCATTTAAAAGTTTTGTGAGTGAGGCATCTTCTGTGGAGACTTGATAGTTAACTCCAGAGACTGCGGCCATTCCGAAATCAATTGTGCTATTAACCAAACCAGAGATATCATGTTTGAGAACATCTTTAGCGGCTAAAACTTTATCACGATACTTTTGAGGTTCCGCAATCGGTTTAATTTGGAATACACTCATCAAATCCGCAACATATTGAAGTAATGGATTAAGACCTTTTATTAAATGCGTACCCATGTTGTCTCCTTATGGCATTTTTTACATTGGGTTTCACCATTACTTAATTCCCAGAAAGGTTCGTGTTTCATAGCAAGACGTAATAGAATCTCTTTCTCTTCGGCTGGTGAAAACTGATTGTAAGTCTGCAAAAATTCTTTGAATAATATGTTGAATTCTTTCACATGATGAGCATGTAAAGAAGCTCCGTGCTGACCACAGCACTGACAAGTGAAACTATCTCTTGTAAAGACTTCATTACGCCATGTTTTATATTGTGGTAGGTCTCGTATCATTGATTGTAATTTCATGATACCGCCTTTCCAATTGAAATTACCAGAGCGTTTTTGACTTTTATTATAACAAGAACGACACATTTTGATATTTTTCTTTGAAATTGTATTACCACAAGAACAAATCGGTAATGAAACTTTAGGACGATTCGATGGTTTACCTAATTTTGCTAAGGACATCTTTTCTCTTGTATCTATAGAATGACTACGACCAAAAAAAGGATTTTTCTCTCCTTTTAATGTTTTTAAATATTCGTAATATTCTTTTCGTGTCATATGATTCCTTTGTAGAATTCTTTTCGGATGATACCTTTGATATTATTGAATTCGTTGTACCATTGTGCAATAGAAAAAACTTGAAACGCTTGGAACAAATGGTCATCAGACGAAAGACAAGAATAAATTGTGCGAGTACCTGACTGCATTGCAATTACTTGGTTAAACTGTGCATCAAATTTATAATCGAGAGGAATTTCCATCTTCTCAGCATAAAGTAGGTCTTTTAAATGCTTGACTGACCAATCCGACACATACTCTTCTTTATAAATAAGAGCACCCTTATCATATTTGGCAAATCCTTTATTATCTCTTTCGAAATCAATCGCAATCTTTTCGTTAAAGGAAACCCAAACTAAATTTTCTTTAGGAAATACTTCTGCGAGACTACGAAAAATTGCACGACCTGTTCCGTCAGTGCAATCTAAGGCGATATAATTGGCTCCAAATCTTTCTCCGAGATATTGAAACACTTTAAACTGTTCTTTATCCGTAAGATTGTAGAGAGTAATATTATAAGCAAAGCGATAAATCTTGTTTACTTCAAAAATAATTCCAATTTCTGTCGGAGCTGACTCCCCAATATCAGCAAATATGTAGCAATTCTGCACATTTGTGGGTTTTTCAATTATGAGGTCTTCCTTAAATCGGTGATAGCTTTCCTTAGTGACCTCAAACATCTTGGTGTATTTTTCTTCATTGTAACATTTACGGACACGCTCCATATCGAAGACCGACACTCCTTCTTCGACCACCTCACCCTTGATGAACACCCGAAAGCCTAAACTTTGTTCGCCTCCAAAATCTTTTACTGCTTGCTCCTTAGCTCTCAAGTCCCACTTGGGATTTACATACTGAGGCAAATTTACAACTGATGCTCTTTTGCTCAAATCATAGAAAACTCGTCCACAAGGCGTGTATTTAGTGAAGTTTGTCATGCCGGATATGCGAAAAACGCATCCGTTTTCACTAACCGAGTCTCTCCGCATGTTATAAACCTGCTCCGTTTCGAAGCTGGCCTCTTCTATATAAAGACGTGTAAAATGCTTTTGAAAGAACTGTGCGCCTGGTTTTTTACCAGAGATGTTCATGTTTACACTTTCTAAACTATATCCAGTGTTTAGAGTGAAACGATAATTCGGACTCTTGGTTGTGTGTGGTTCGAAGACAGCAAAGAAGGGATGATTATCTAAAATGGTAACAATATCTTCTAACACGCCACGAATATGTATCTGGTCGTAGGAACTAAAACCAACTCTCTCATTTTCTCCTACTGCCATATTGATTAGCATATCAACCTTTTCAGCTAAGAGAGTTTTGCCGAAAAGACGACCACCTAAACAATATAAATCTCCAGCACCCTTACGAAGATTGAAATTTTCTTTGTCAGAAATAGTTATGTCTTTATCTATCATGTATTCGTAGGATAAAAGAGGAAATTGACCAATACGAATGTGAGCTAGATTGTCTTCTTCCATCATGGAGAGATTATCATAGTCACTAAACAGACATTCTGCCATTGCAATTGAGTCATTAAAACAATTCATAAACTGAATATCAGAATCCTCAAGCTTCTCTATCATCTATCATACCTAAAATTCTTATCATAACGAGAAGCACAACTAAATTTCTTCTTAGCTTTCTTACGTCCTTCACGTACTTCTTGTAAATGTTTTTCACGATAACGTGCTTGAGAAAATAATTCTAAATATCTAGACATAACTTTGTCTAAATTCTTAATCTTTTTTCCACGGTTAAAATGAATTTTTGTATGACAACTATGACAAAGAATTAAAAAATCTTCTTCTGTCTCTTTACCTAGATTAGTATAAGTTTTATGATGTAATTCTAATCTATCAGTACTACCGCAAACTTTACACCTAGATTCGGAGGTAAGGTATTTCTTTCTGGTTACTCCCCAGTGCTCTGAGTGTAAGTAATGTTCATAACTTTCTAAGTACTCGTTCATTTCTGTAAGTTCCTCTATACAAGTTTACGTTTAAAGACAACTCAACCACTTATCAGGCATAAGACCAACTGTTCTATACGCAGTCGGAAGAAACGTTTAGCTTTTATCGGGAACGTGTTCTCGTACACGTAAAACGTCAGGTCTTGTATGCCTATCAAATCCCGTTTATTCTGCGACTTTATGCAGAGCTTCGTGGTTCCCTTACCCCCATTCAGGAATAAGTTTTAGCCAGGTTAACTCCCAGCCGAAAGCAGGTTATCGTTTCTTTTCGTTTCGATTAAGTCGAAAACTGTAAAAGCACTTTAATGCTGGAGACCCGTCTTTTTAGGACGGGCCTTAATTAAATATTAACGCCGAGACGAGTACGCATCGTCTCTTTCAAAAGTTGAACATCGTATACGGAAGGCTTAAAGCCAAAAATCTCAGCTAAAATAGCCGCCAATTTGTCTTCGTTGGTAGCCATGCCGTATTGATATGTAGCATCTGCACCGTGAGCTTGAGATACCGGTTTATCAACTCCTGTAGGATTCTTCATTTATTTCTCCTTTACTGCTAGACTTTTACAACCTTCGTAGCTTGCTCTCCCTTAGGACCTTCTCCAAGTTCGAACTCTACTTCTTGATTCTCTTTCAATGTCTTAAAACCTTCACCTTGGATAGAAGAATGATGCACGAAAACATCTTTCCCATCAGCCTTAGTAATAAAACCATAACCTTTTGCATCATTAAACCACTTCACTTTACCCTTTTCCACTTTTGACTCTCCTTAATATTTCTATTTAATTAATATGTATATACGTGTTTCTATAGTTATATGTACCCAGGTTTTGATTCAAAGGACCTTCGGCCGAACCTTGTGCTCCTCTATACGTATACAACTTATACAGAGGCTTTTTTACTGGAGCCGCTTGAAGGACTTGAACCCTCAGCAGGCGGTTTACAAAACCGCTACTCTACCATTGAGTTAAAGCGGCTGGTTGGATTTTTATACGTTCTCCAGAACCCGTCTCAACCATTTAGTTTACGGCCACGGTTGGTGTCAAATGCCCTGGTTGTCGCAAATACTACTAAGAAATTGCGACATTACATTGCGAGTTAATATCAGCAATCAACTCAATAATGCTCTCAAGAGACAACTTCATACCCGTATACTTAGTGATTAGGGTAACTACCTTTTGCTGATTAGTAGAAATTGATGCATCAGAATAGGTTGCAACGTGCGTATTCGTTCCATTTGTTTTATTAACTGTTAGTACTATTTTAGGCATTTCAAAATTCTCTCTGTATTTTAGATTGTGTTACTAGAAACTTGTATTAAAAACTTGGAGCCGGTTTTGGCTTACGCTCAGGTTACACCGGCGAACCTTAAGACTCTGTAACTGACACATCCGTATGAGGGGTGGCGTCCACAGAATCAGGTGTTACAATTGGGGCGGGTGTAGAAGCTGAGACCATATCTTCTACTGGGGTTGTGACCCCGTTCCCGCCTTTTTGAATAATATTGCTAGGAGTGTTATATTGCTCTACTTTTTCTATCTTATTAATTACCCAATCAATATAGTCTTCACTGGTTTCTAGCACCCCAGCTAGGTCCTTTTTAGTAATCTTTTGGTCATGGTATAGCTGAAAGAGTACTTTATTATAGATAACTCTGTCACGAAAATAGGGATGTTTTTGTGACTCCCATATGTCTGTCTTCATCTTAAGAAGCACCATCTTCGAACAATGGGGACATACGAGAGTACGTGATGCTTGATTCTCATTTAACCAAACAGAAAAACGACGTTTAAGATGCTTTAGAACATCATATTCAGACTTCTTCTCTTTATCAGCAAACAACCCTAAGCTATTCTTTAACTTAATAATGGCTTCTGAGTTCTCATGCATGACATTAACTAACTGAATGGGGATTGTTTTGGATTCAGCAAAATCGTTTAATTTGTCTTGTAAACGATATTGAATGATTTCGTAGAAAATGATTTCTTTGAGGGTATTGATATCAGAGACAGATTCGATAGAGTAGTCTTTAAAGTACTTCTCCAAGAGACTAAGAGCTTGCTTTCTCTCCTCGCCCTTGAACTTATTAACAATCTCTTTATGGTCTTTGGTTAAGTACATATGATTCCTTGAGTTAAAGTTAAAAACTACGTCCTCTATCTATATTAACGCTTTTTTCCAAATATGGCTACAACTATTTTCAATATATTTTACATTACTACTAAAAACGTCTAATTATCTATCTAATCTTATTAAAATGCTAGTAATTGCATATATACTATGGTAATGTCCATATATCCACTTATACCTCCGTAATTACCCCTCTATGCTTTATTCCTATGACCCCCCACTATAGTCTATTAAAAAGTCATGTCTGGGAACAGATAGTGTGGGGATGTCCGGCACGCTCCTTATAACTCCTTATAGCAGACCCCCCTCCCTATAGCTATAACACTAGCAATTTATAGCATGATATAACTCCCCAATTCATGAATAGAAAAAAATGAGCTCCTTTTATCTGATAGTACCTGCTATACAAAATTATACTATTGCTATACCTTGCTATATAGCTCTGAAGGCTATCTATTGCTATAAATTGTTATATTCTGCTATCTAATGCAACTATTGAGTCAATGTTATAACCTGCTATAAGGTGTTAGCTAATGCAACTCCTCTCTGAAGGCTATATTCTGCTATGTATTGCTATACAATGCTAGTTCCTCTCTCTATGTTATAGATTGTTAGTTATTGTTAGTCGCCGCTATGTATTGTTATATATTGTTAGTAAGTGTTTTATCCGTTTAGTTAATGTTAGTAATTGTTAGTTATTGTTATATAATGCAACTATCCTCTGTATGTGTTAGTGTATGCTATAAGGTGTTATGCCGTGCTATATCCAGTTATGTGGAAGAGTAGCCGATTAGTTAATGCTATAAGATGCTATCTAATGCTAGTTCCGCTCTAGTATAGAAAAGGAGTTAGTTATTGCTATAAGAAGTTAGATATTGCTATGTATGGCTATAAGGTGCAACTTTCCCCCAAATGCTATAATGTGCTATATTCTGCTATAAGGTGAGTGTGCAAGTTATATCCGACAGAATGTTATAAAAGGCTATAAGGTGTTAGAAGATGCTATAAGAAGATAGAAAGAGTTATAAGAAGAGGAAAGTGTGTCATTATGACACGGGTTACACTTATAATTTAAAATCATAAAAAGTGTGTCATTATGTGTCAAAGTGTGTCAAAAGTGTGTCAAAATAGCAAAATTATCACTTTTCATCAAGCTATAATGCACACTATTGGTGCTATACCGTGCTATAAGTGGCTATAGCATGATAGCTAATGCAAGGGGCACGATACTTGCTTCTCTTATAGTGTAGGCAGCGGGCAGCTAAACCCTGCTATATCCTGCTATAAGCGGCTAGCAAGAAGTATAAGGAAGTTAGTCCTTGCTAGTAAAAGAGTTAGCACGATATAAGGAATTGTTCATTGACAATCAGAGTTCGTGGTAGCTCTCCAAAGCTCTTAATTGAGCAGAAAAGAGAGACAAACCATGATAGAGATTAAAGGAATTAGCACCGAGCAGTTCGAAGCGCAATCCGCTTCAAAAAGAACAGGGGACTTGCAAAAAGCATATGCGGAGTTAGCAGATGCTTTGGTAAGTTCGAACGAAGTCTCCGGTGAGATTTCGTGCGAGTCCTTGTTCGGTGAAGTTAAGAAACATAAGCAGACGTTATACGGTGCTCGTAAAGACGAGGTCCTGAGCACCCTTGCTTTCTTGAGTTATGAGAAAGCGTCCGCTGATGCGTATTACTTCAAGAAGCTCCTTTTTAAATCTTCAAGCGAGCAGATGAAGGTCCGTGCTAGCTTGAAGGCTAAAAAAGCCTTCGATGCTACCAAAAGCGTAACCAAATAACTCAAAGCTACACCTTGAGCTACCATGAACTCTGAAAGTCAACCGTTTGATAGGATTTTTTTTGCCTTTATAATTTGTTATAACCTGATAGACCTTGAGTAGGAAAGATAAGTTTTGAGTTGGTTTTTTATATTTGGCTGGATTATTAAAAAGTTTTAAGGTTGGGAGCAGAACCAAGCGTTTGCAATATAGGCTTCAAAATTAGGGGTTTTTAGCCCCAGAAAGGAGGTAACCATGAATTCAAAAATTAGCAAAGAAACGGATGTCGTTTGGGTTGAAGTAGAAGCCAATCGAATGACGGAAGATGAAGCGGTAAAGCTAATATGCGATGCGGAGATGCTCATTTCTTCTTGGGATGTGAAGGAGAGAAGGAGAGAGCAACAGAAACAACGGAGTGCGGCTCGCATGAAGCTGAAGGAACTTGCTTTGAAGCAAGGGCACACTGAGGAATACATTCAGACGATGCTTAATGACTTGGATTAACTAGCACACTTCACTGGAAGTGGAGGTTTGTGCTAGGTAGGGGTGTTTTCGGTTAAATCAGGACTTTATAAAGCGAACAAAATCGAAAAGAAAGGAGGTGCCCATGGAAATAAAAGCTATATCAGCGGAAGACTTTGAGCGGATGACTACCGACAAATGGAAAGCATGTGTTGGATGTCAATATCTCTCAAAGGAGAAGGGGTCTATCAGCCGGCTAGCTAATCCGGAAGATGATGCAGTATATCATTGCGGATTGGGTCAAGTCGAGATAGGCCACAACTTCGGTAAGCTCCCGGAACAATGTCGTGTTCGCAATATGAACAAGGAAAATGCACATGAACAGCGGTATATGTTTCAACCGGAGAAGAAGGTCAGAAACAACTGTGCAATATGCAAGACTTATAAGGCCAGTGAAGCATTAGATACGGGTAAGCCGTGTCAGCCTTGGTGTGAGAGCAAGCGTATTGTATTTGGTTTCTGTCCCTGCAAGGAATGCGACAAATTCATGGCATCAGCAACGGGTTGCAAGAGTGAAACTAGCAAATGCGGTGAACTCTGCAAATACGAGGTGAGATAATGAATCTTGAAAAGTGGAAGTTAGTTGAATACTTGGACATCATGTTCCCCAAGGATGCGGGGAAGTTCAAGAACAAGTGCAGGAGTCAGTTGTTAGCACTCTACTTGAAGGCAAGGAAAGGAAGAAGCTATGGCGTATGAGAAGTCAAGTGGTTGGTATCAAACTCAGAAGTCGGGGGTTAAGGAGAACAAGGACCATCTCACATTAACGAAGGAAGAGATGGGGCGATTGAATAAGTTCTTGCGTAGGAGAGAACGGTTTGAAACGAATTACTGTTCGAATAGGACTAGAATGAGCAAACAGGAAGCAATGGAAGCTATTAACGGGAGGTAATATGAAGTGTCCAACCTGTAAAGTTGTTATGGAGATGTCAATGCGTATTATTGACATGCAGGAAGGCGGTAAGACCGAAGTGGAGCAACATGAATGTCCGGTGTGCGGGTTTTACGAGATACTGGACTAAGGAGGCAATATGAACAAGCGAAGGGCTTGGCTAATGGCTGTGTTTATCATGGTCTTTAGCTCAACAGCATATGCGGATGTATGGAAGATAACGGCATATGATGCTTGCAAGAAATGTTGTGGAAAGACCGATGGTATTACTGCATCGGGCAAGAAGGCTAAAGCTGGATATGTTGCTTGCAATTGGTTGCCCTTTGGTACTAAAGTAGAAATCGAAGGGATGGGGACATATCTAGTGCAGGACAGAGGAGCAAAGAGTTTGTTTGGAAGTAAGACGAATCACATCAAGCATTTGGATGTGTATATGGCAACACATCAGGAAGCAAAGAAGTTTGGAACAAAATACAAGGAAGTAACAGTCAAATAGGGAGATAAGCAATATGGAACAATGTAAACACGGTAGAAGCAGAATGTTTTGTACGGAATGTCGTTACGGCAAAGGAAGCAGAACAAGAGCAGAAGGAAGAGCCTCAAAATATGAGCGGACAACTCAAAGAGATTTGACGGAAATACCGGTTGGTGAAAGGTTCGCTAATTCTTTAGAGCGGGACGATATTTAATCAAGGAATAACACTGGATTATTAAGGTTTGCTCATAACTTAAACAGGAGAAGTGTCTATGAACAAGGAATGCGTGTTTCTAACGGCTTGCAAGTATAATGGGGTGAAGAAATGTCAGGAGACGTGCAAGAAGAGGATAACGATTCAGGAAGTGGAGAATCTGAAGGCAATATCTGGAAAGAAATGATGGAACTAAAGAAGAAACAAATCAGGGCAATATATCCCTGGAACCTATTAAAATAGAAAGGAGGTTAATATGGCTGAACCATTGAAGCGGACAAGCAAGAAGTGGTGTGTCTGTGGATTCAAATGTCGCAAACAGAAGGGAGAATTTACGACAAATGCTCATCAGGCAGGAACGCATCACAAAGCCGGGAAGAAGGTCGTTGAGGTCAAGACAGGCGTGAAAACGAATGTCGGAGACCCTAATGGCAGAATGAAGAAGTAACGGATCCTTAACGTAATATCAAACTTTGAAAGCGGGGTGATTTAAGTTGGAGACTATCAAAGTGTTGGTTAATGATAACGACAATCCGGGCAAACGCAAAGAAGTGGAAGCTACTCTCATTGGAGAGAAGGCTACTACTATCAGAGTGAAATTACCGGATGGTAATGTTATCACTCGCAAGAAGAACCGGGATTTGGTGAAGTAAGTACAATATCACAAACCATTCAGAGGAGATACACAATATGGACGAGATTCAAGCATTAGCAGATGAAATGGAATTGCCGGTACAAGCATTGAAGGAAATCAAAGAACTTTACGAAAAGGCGTTGCCTTTCAAGGAGTTCTTGACGGAATTCAAGAAGCTGGCCGAGAAAGATTTTGAGTCGGAGGTGACTTCGGCTTAAACGAGGTGTCTCCCGTAGCCGGGGGTCGGATTACATCTTATCGTCTCTGAAACAGCGAAGGATGTTAAGATGAAGACTCTCGGCTATTAATGCGGCCTATGCTGGATTGACAAGCTCCAGGACAAATTGGAACGCAGAGTCACAAAAGGAGACAAACACAATGGAAAGTAACACACTGGAAGCGTTGATGGAGTACAACATCGTTGATATGCCGGAAGAGGTCAGAACCAGCAGAACCTCATATGACCGTTTCTTAACGGCCATTGAGAACCTGAACAACGAGAAGTGCATTGAGGTTCCTAGGCACACCATCAGACAGAAGAAGATTAACGGCCTAACCGGATACCTCAATATGATTCTCCGGAAGAAAAAGAAGTCGTTCAGAGTGGGGGCATCTGAAAAACTGGGTTCGGTACTGTTCTTTCGTCGGTACGCTCGTCAGGAGGCGTAACTCCCAAGGGCTGGAGCAATCTGGCCCTTAATGCGGCTTATACTGTATAGGCAAGCTACAGAACCTTAACGGGAACGCAGAGCTAAAGGGAGGCAATATGGTCAGTATAGCGTCACAATATGCAAAGAAGGTGTTGGCAGAATATGATGCTTGGATTGAAAAGAAATCGGGTATAAAATTCAAGTATTGTAAGTTGTGCGATGCGGTAATACGGTTGGATGGTACGTGTTCGAATAGCATCTGTGAAAAGCATCGGGAGGAACAATGATAGAGTGCATGGCAGTGATGATGGTCATCGGCGTTGTATACGCCATGATAATGGACGAATAAGGGAGACAATATGACAAAGTTCAAAGTAGGAGATACAGTACAGGATGATTGTGGCTGTATCTACAAAATCAAGAAGGCAAAGGAACCGTTTTATATCTGCTCATTTGTGGATACAAAAACGGATTACACTTTCAGTATACTGTCAAAACAACTGGAAGCAAGAGGGAAGGCAATATGTCAAAAATCGAGCAAGTAGTTAAAGGAGAAGCGGTTCAAGCAACGGTTATCAAGTTAACAGATGAAGAACGTGGTCGAATGATTGACTACGTGGAACACAAGATGAAGGATAGAAAGAGAAGCATAGGTAAGTTGGATGATGCTGACTTTCTATGCGGGGCAATGTCAACGATGTATGCTTTAGGCATGGAACCTCCAACAGGCTGGGTCTTCGGCATCATGTGCAATCGTCCGGAGATGTACGGCATGGAGGCTGCAAGTGGCAGACGAAAAAAGAAGTAAGGCATTACAGAAGTATTTTGTGGTGCTAAAGAATGATGACCACAATAAACTGGATGATGTGGTTCTCCTATTGCATAAACATGCTGGAACATCTTTGGTACAAGCATTGTTTATGGCGTCAATGGTACATCAACAGGGAGAGTTTCCGGTTGGTATGTGGCACGAAGAAGTAGCATCAACGATATTGGCACGTCTGAAAGAAGCAGGACTTGAAGTGACGCTTGAAGGAGCTGAATAGTAGTACAATATGCTATAATTAGGTATTGATAATTGTAGTTCGGTTGAACTTCACCTATTCTCTGTGCAGGTGGAGAGACGAAATACACAGGGGCGGAGCTATATGTATAATGAATTCTGTGAATGGTGTTTAAAACACTATGGACAAGGTGTAAGTGATATGGTCTTATCAAATCAATGGTGTTATAAGGATTGGATGTATTGGGAATGGCTATTAAGAAGATAAAGGAGATAATATGGCCGATTTTAAACTGGGAAATATAGAGATAAAGAAATGGAACTATGGTCGCTCTAACTCTCCGGGTTATGGAGCACATACACAGGCTTTAATGATTGGAGGCTTGACATTGTTCTTTAGTTACGATACTATTGTCGGGTTCCAATGGCGTGGTAAAGAATACTATATGGTCAATGACTTTAGCAGAACAACGGGTAAACATATGAATATACTATGCCCGGATAAGAAGAAAAGAATAAAGCCGGTTGAATTTACTAAACTATTGAATGCGGCTATGCACGATTTCAAATGGATGCAAGTATTGGAGAATTGATATGACAATGGCTGGCCCAGATGGCATGACATTCGGTGACAGACAAGCTTTAAAGCAACACGAAAAGGCTAAGTCTGAAATAGAGAAACGGTATTGTAACAGATGTAAAAAACGGTTTGAAAAAATAGTTACAAATGATTATCTGAAATGTATGCGGATATATAAAAAGATAAATAACAGAGGTAGATACAAGGGGATTAGATGTAAGGGGTTTAAGAAGATTGGACCAATATGAGTAATAAAAAGATTTGTGAAGGCTGTAAGTACAGAATAGAATTACTAACTTGGGATATACAGGATAAATTATTTATCTGTATGTTCTGTCCAAGGGTAATGGAGCAAGAGAATGGATGACAGATGTAATGATTGTGAACATAAACTGCACTGTTTATTAGAGGAGAATCTATGTGAGGCTACTGAAAACTATTTGAAAGAGGCACAGGAGAATACTTTTCACGAATATGATGAGGTGGATTATTACGATAAATACGATGAACCTTGGGGAGATATGAATGAAGATGACGAAGGAAGTATTGAAACCGTATAAGATAATTGATTTAAAGGACTATGTGGATGAGAAACTATACACGTGGGACTTTTCAGACTTCTGGTTTGATACGCCAGGACTTAAGTCATTATCGGAACTAAAGAATCATCACTTCCCGGACACAAAGTTCCCTAAGGGATTTACTGATGAAGATAAGTTGGAATGTATTAATAAGGCATATAGAGATGCGGATGAACAGTCTTATATGTCGGATTACATTGAGAGATTTCACGAACGGTTACTAAACAATCTAAATGGTATAGATGATTGTAAGGTAGAGTTTGAATATGAGGAGAACTATTGGGAGAGTATCAAACTCAAAGTATACTTTGGGGTAGAGTTCTTAGTGGATGAACATACGGATGAAGATGGTAATGTGCATACACTTGAAGAATATCTAGGCAATGATATAGATTTTAAGGAGGTTATTGCTAAGACTAAAAGATTTATGGAGAACTATCAAGCATATGATAGTAAGGTGTTTGATGAGGTCTATACAGAACAAATGAAGGATGCTATACAAGAAGTTAAGGGAGCAAAGATTAGCACATATATAAAGGTAAAGAAAGAATTGGACAAGCATTTATCAAAGAGTCAAAAGGTTTACAACATAATCAAACTGGTACAAAACGGGAGATGATATGGGATGCGATATACACTTTGTAATTGAAAAGAAGAAAGGTCATGGTTGGTTTGGTCTTAGCGGTACTGATTACGGATATAGACCTGGGGCTAAAGAGAGGCATTACAACTTCTTTAGTGAATTAGCAGGGGTTAGAGGTGAAGGACCTGACGCTAAAGGAGTTCCGGATGATGCTAGTGATTTAACTTTGGAGTGCCTTAATCATTGGAAGGGTGATGCTCATTCAATGACATATTATTCAGTGGAACATTTTGTAGAAGTGTGGTTGAAGTGTAACAAGGATTTAAATATGTTGGTAGAAGATAATATGTATGCTATATTGGACAAGTGTCTTGACTTGGGACAAATAGCTGATGAAAAGAATTGGCAAAAGCATTACAGAATAGTAATATGGTTTGACAACTAACAGGGAGAGTGATATGGTAGAGTTCAAAGATTTAAAGGAAGGTAAAGTGAAGTTAGTCTTTGGTGATGCAGAACAAATCGAGGCAATAAAGGAAGAGCAGAAACGAACAGAGAATCTAACGGAAGAAGAATGTCATTGCAAAACATGTGATGGCACCGGCACAATCGAATGTGATGAATGCGGCGGTGAAGGATATATAACTTGCGATGACTGTGGAGGAGAAGAATGAAGATAAAGGTAGAATTAACGATTGAGGTCGATGATATCGGGCACGATATTGAACAAACTTTGGATACTGCATTTGAAAATATGTTAGATGCAGATTATATTCAAGGTTACACGTGGAAGGAAATCAAATGATAGTCTATGGGAGAAAACTATACAAAAAGAAGTTAGTGGGCTTGGATAAGATGTATACTATTCAAGGAAAGGGAGAAGAGAGAAGTATTCTCTTGGCTCTTGCGGGGAAAGAACTTGAAGATAGAGTAAAGGAGCTTAAGATAGATAACGCAGTAATCCGAAAGGAAACTAATTGCTTGCGTATCTGGATTGCTCCTCGTAAGAGAGAGTCTGGAACTAGGGGATATTACTATCATCAGAATGCAGGCGATTGGGACACTAACCTCTGGTCAGTAGTTAACGGTGAAATAAAGCATCATTCGAAACTATGCTATCTTTGTAAGGATAAGTTGAAGGGCATAGTGGATGAATGTACAACTCTGAATACGTGGAACAAACAGAAAGAAAGGCAATGCGTTTTTGATTTAGGCTTACCGGAAACAAGTGTAGATTTAACCGGTATGAAAGAGGTCTCTAATGGACTGTTGAATACACATTCAGCTTTTAGGAATGACTCTTGTTTATCGGAGATTTCTTTTAGCTGGCCCGTAATCAATAGAAACATAGAGGCTTATACGGCTAGGGCGAACTGCACGAAGAACAAACCGAAAAAGATGGACAAACATTGTAGTCGGTGTATCTTTGAATGTAGTAGTAAACTAATCAACTCTAATAATGTCGGGAATAAGTGTTGTTTGACTTATGACCAGGCAATAAAGAGCGGGTTCTTTAAGGATATGAAAATCAAAGTAACAACAAGTATTTACGAGAACGGAGTAATTGTAGGCGAAAGTAAAATAGGAGGATATGGAGATAAAATAACACTTAACGAAAACAAATATACACGCTTCAGGGAAAAACAAACAACAGAGGAGACACAGAAGTGAATATTGCAAACACAAAGAAGGTAGTTAGACAGGCAACAATCAAGAAGATTACTCCGATGTTATGGGGTAAGGCGGGTATTGCTAAGTCTGAGGTCGTGCTAGAAGTAGCACAGGACAGAGCAAAGGAACTAGGTCTTACAGTTACGAAGGACTTTAATGCTTTTGATGATAAGCATTTTGGTTTCGTTGACTTGAGACTTGGTACTCAAGAGGTCGGTGACTTGATTGGTAATCCCACAATCATGGAAGTAAAGAATGCTCAAGGTGAGATGGTTAAGAAAACAACTTGGGCATTACCTGCTTGGTTTCCCGTTGACAAAGACAGTCAGGGGATTCTGTTCTTGGATGAACTGAATCGGGGACGCTTGGAAGTAATTCAAGCTATCTTTCAGTTGGTCTTAAACAGGCAGTTGCATACTCACAGTCTACCAGAAGGATGGTCGATTGTAAGTGCTTGTAACCCAAGCGGTGATGACTATATGGTAAATGATTTAGACGAGGCTCTTAAAAACAGATTCGTCAATATCTCATTTACTCCAGAGGTCAAAGAGTGGGTGGAGTTCGGTAAGAACACTGGGCGTATCTCATTGGGGATTACTGATTTTATTGAGAAGTATCCTCAAGCTTTAGGTACTAACTACGAGATGGCGCCAATCGAAGTCAAACCTACTCCCAGGTCTTGGGAGATGTTGAGCAAAATGATTGACGGTCTCGACAAAGAGCATTGGCTTGAAGTAGCGGCCGCTCTTATTGGGAATGAATTTGCTCTTTCGTTTATCAATTCTCTTGAAAAAGAGATGGATAAGCCGATTAGGGCAGAGGAGATTCTCAATGACTTTGATAAGGTTGAGAAGCTGGTCAAGAAGTTTGCTAATGCAAAGAAGAGTCGCACGGATTTGTTGCGTATGACCTGCGATGACTTGGTGCGTGTGGCAAAGCAAGAAGATAGGGTGAAGTTCACTAAAGAACAAGGGCAGAATCTGCTTAAGTTCTTGAAGAGCATTATGGCAGACCTTGCTTTCAGTGTGGTGAAGGAACTCGTTAAGGTTGAAGAGTTGAAAGATATCTTCAATACGGACAACGAGTTGTTCACTAAACTGTATTCGGCAAGAGAGTTAGATAAATAGAAAGTTATATAGGACTCCTGCACCCGTAAGGGAAGGCGGGACACATCACAGTTGCGTAAACTCCCGGCAACGGTCCTATACTTCTATATGAGAAATGAAGCGGGATTAAAAAGAAGACTGGCTTTCGAAAATAAATATTGCTATAACTGTATTCATAGGATAGATTATGTAATTACTGGTGATTGTCCGAAGTTAATAAGAGGCATTATAGGAAACGGAAAGTTAGCGTTGCATTGTGTTGAAGGCAAAAACAAAAAGGGAGAATATTTATGGCAACGAAAGTTGTAGCACCACCAATGACAGGTTATGAGGCATTGGAGAAGGCTATCGTGGGGTTGATAACTCCACCTTACAGTAGCAATCTCCAAAGCAAACCGTTTTATGCTCACTTTATCCAAAACTGTGAGCGGGAATTTAGTAAGGACATACAGACTCTCGGTGTGTATGTAACGGATAAGGTACATCTTGTTATCAATGAGGAGTTCTTTCTTGCTCAGGCTCCCTTGGAGCGTATTGCTATTCTGGAGCATGAGGTACTTCACTTGGTAATGACACATCTCACACGGTTCAAGCCAAGATATCACAAGATATGGAACATTGCTTGTGATATGGCAATCAATCAGTATATCCCCGGATTACCAAAGTCGGCAGTTACTCATGGTCAGTTTAAACTGCCAGGGGAGAAGGAAGCTGAGTTCTATTACAGGGAGTTAATCAAGAAAGCAAAGAAAGACCCAAACGGAGGTGATGGAGATGGCGAAGGTGAAGGACAGATACCGGGTAACCCGGATACGCTCGACGACCACAAAATATGGGATAAGTCTAACTCTAATAAGGACTTATCTAAAGCGGTTGTCAAAGGGGCTATTCAACAAAGCATCAAGAATATCAAAGACTATGGGAATCTGCCTGGAGCCATTCAGACCGAATTGAATCGACTCTTGAAAGAGGACATGGTCAACTGGAAGGGCGAGTTGAACAAGTTCATCAACCAAGCAACGATAGTGCGTATGGCGATGACCAGGAAGCGTCCAAATCGTCGGTACGCAGATTATGAAGGGAATAAGAATATCTATCGTTTAAAAGTGCTTGTGGGGCTGGATACAAGCGGCTCTATTGATGACGAGATTCTTAGTATGTTCTTTGGACAAGTGGAGCGTATTAAGATGATGGGATTAGATATTCAGATAGCAGAATGTGATTGTAGTTTAGGTAACACGTATAAGTACAGAAAACCACCTAAAAAAATCAGCGGTAGAGGTGGAACGTGCTTTAAGCCGGTATTCGCATATGCAAAGAAGTTTAAGCCGGATGTAGTTATCTATCTAACTGATGGATATGCTGAAAAGAACTGGAAGAGTAAATTCCCTACTATGTGGGTCATTACACCCGGTGGAGATTTAACTGGGTTTAAGTTCGGCCGAGTAGTGGAGATGAAGAAGAAAAGCATGAGGTTTTGATGACAGATGAAGACATAATATGTAGGAACACTATATACACTTTGGAATCTTCTGAAATAAAGTTAGAAGAGATACACAAGGAGTGTATTAGTTGTAGAGATAGGATAGAGTGTGTAACAACAAATGAACATTCTTGGTGTCAGGAAGAAAGAAAAGGAAGAATAAGAAGACAGGAACAATATAGGGATGAAGCAACAAAGTTTATACTAAACAATAAGGATTATATCTTACAGTCTAGGGATACGCACTGGCAACATAAACTCAGGGTAAAGAGGTTGACAGATGGACAATGAAAGTATGGGTTATCTATATTCTGTTCTTGAAAACTGTGAACGGAAATGTAATAACTGTGAATATAAGTGGAAACCCTTGAAGGAGAAGAAAAATGTCGGTGATAATAAGGCGAGCAAAAAGGTCAAAAACATCGTTCTGCCGAGTGTGCGGCAAGGTGTTTGATAGGGGAGAAAAGTATCTAGCTTTAAGCGGTACATTTAGGGTAATGAGAGCCAATATGTGTATGGACCATTTTAATATCAAGCAATGTGAGGGATGTGAGGATAGAGAGAGGTCGAAGTGTATTACACATCACAAACAAATGCTATGTATTAAGGGCAATGTAGGTAATACATTGGTGGAGGAGATATGAAGATGTCGCAAAGATGTAAGATGAGATTGGAGATAGCACGGGGTAGTAGGAATTGTGCTCTCTGTGAGGAACCAATTAGAAAAGGACAAAAGTGTATGACTATGAGTGTAGCTGGTAGGCAATGGGCTATATTCATTCATATACATAGGACTCACGTAAAATCGTACAATCACAACAAATGTAAGGACAAATTAAAATGTGTAACGGACCAATACTTTCGGTGTAGGACTCCGTTATGTAAATATTGGAGAGAACCATGAGGAAAGAAATAAACACGGCGAACTGGAGAAAGTGTGGACTGTGCGGTAAGATGATAGATAACAATGAGGAGATGTACACTATTCAGTACAAGAAGGCTGTTAATTCTTGGGGTACTATGCAATATAGGAATGAACATTGGCACACTAAACACTTCATCTTTAAGGACCAGTCTGTCAAGTGTAAGATTAAAATGGAATGTGTAACAAGCGGTAAGAAGCCGATTGATTTAGGCTGTGAGAAGAGGCTTTGCGTACACTTTAAATAGGTGGTAATATGAGATTTCATAAATTCCAAAAGAGGCAACAGAGGGACGATTTTGTATTTCTCCCGGCTATGGGAATACCATATCCTACTCTAGGATTAATGAAATTCATATGTACTAGTGAGGAAATGAAGATACATACGAAGGAAATACAAAAAATAGCTTGTAAAATATGCCCTAATAAGGTAAAATACATTGTTGGGGAATGTGATTCAAGTAGCAGTAAACTATATGGCAACGGAGTGTTCTGTTGCTACCATCCTATTAGGACATGATATGAAAACTGATTGTATGAAATGTAAGCATAAAATGTTTTGTATGGTCAATGGAAGTATCTGCTATTCTAAGAGTATGGAGTTAACGTGGGCGGCATCAGAAAGATTTACACAAAGTTCTTATCCAAAATGTTCTTCGGAGTTATCTAAAGAATATATGGATATAGATAAAAGAAGGAACTGTACAGTAGCGTATTCACCAACAAACTAAGGAGAAACAAATGATTACGATTAAGGGTATCAGATTAAAAAGCGTCAATATCGAGAAGGATACTGAGGGTAATACTAAGGTGTCTGGTAACTATGAACTGTTGTCTAATACAGACAAGGTTCTAGCAAAACAAGAGTTTGGGGGATATCAAGGTATTAAGTTAGAACAATCTCCTGAATTGGCTTCTGGTTTAGTTCAATTGATGCTGGATATCAAAGGTAGTTTGGAAACTCAATTAGGACTGAACGACGATGGAAAAGAATAAGAGGTGCTACGATAGTTATGACTTTACATATGAAATGACTCAGTTGACCAAAAAAATGGGAGGTATTCAACGAGAGATAGAAGAACATAATAGAGAAATGGATGACAAAAGAAAAGAAATACTGGAGTTGAAACAAAGAATCAGAACAATGGCCGTCAAGGGCGATTGTGGTAAGTGTGAACATAAACTAGAATGTGTAACAACTAACAAGGAGGTAATAAATGTCAAAGTTGAATCTGGATGGTAAGAAGGGTGGTTGCGGAGGATGTGGAGGTTGCAAATGAAGTGCTGTATCTGTAAGGAAGAGTTAATGATTGAAGCAAGAAGCGGGTGGGGTGAGGGAAACAATGCTCAACCTGTTATGAATGGAAGATGTTGCGATGAGTGCAATATGTCAGTGGTAGTTCCTCGTAGATTTCAAGAGGCAAGAGAATGGGAGGTAAAATGCTAGTATGTGCGGCTTGTGGTAAGGTAATAGCAAATGTAGACCCATCGAAAGTGCGGTATGGTGGGTGTGCATCGTGTAATATGGAAGATATTAAACGGGGTATCAAATCAATGGAGAAAGCAAATGAAAAATAAGCAAATGGTGATATTTGAATCGAAACAGAAGTTGGTGTGTGCAGTGGCAGTTGAGGATATCATCAAACTCAGAAAAGGAGACAAAATTGTAGATGTGCTCTTGACGGATTCGAAAACAGTCAACAAGATGAAAGGTAAATAACATGGAAGACCTTAGTAAGATTGAATTTGAAGTACAAGAGAAGCGGTTGCAGACTGCTGAAGGAGTTATGGCACCTGCAAAGGGCATCTTGCGTACAGATACACAGAAGGTGCTTGGTGTTGTGGGTCTTGACTACAAACTGATTCATCACAAGGACGTAGTTGAGGGCATTGAAAAGAATGTGCCTACTCATCTATCGAACCGGAGATTGACAGTTTGCCGTGAGGGAAGTGTTATGTTCTCGTATTATGACACTCCTCAGATTGCGGATGAATGCATCAAGGACGGGGATATCGTTCAGTTCGGCCTTGAAGCTTTCAATAGTTATGATGGGTCATTGCAGGTTGGGTTTATGCTTAGGGCAAAGAGGCTTAAGAATAACGCTTCTTTATTTATTCCCAAAAGTATAGCATCAATCGCAATGAAACATAGTAGTCGGCTGAATATTTCCACTATCAAGGATGCTTTCTTGAAGAGGATGCCGTTGTTCATGCAGACTGCTAACAAATGGAAGAAGTGGACGAATATCATACCTTCAGAAGAGAAGGTACAGAAGTTTCTTGAGGACACAGTAGGGGAACGATTGCAAAAGCAGTTGTTTCTGGACTATGCTTCTCAAGGTGACAAATCAGTGTGGGGTTTGTATAATGTGTTGGCTCATTATTCAACTCACGCTATTAAGCAACACAAGAACAATACGGAGAACAAGAGAATAACGCAGTTTCAGTTTGAAAAGAAGGCGTTTACCTCTTTCTACTTCGTGGATTGGGCGTAAGATGTACATATATAGGGAACCGGAGTGTAAGAAATGTGTTAATCGGTTATCTCGTTTAGTTAAAGATAACGTGGAATTATCATGTTTCTTACCTTCGGTTAACTATATTACCGGTGAAAGCGAATGTACGAATTTTAAAGAGGTACAAAATGTTCAACGATTGTAAAGATTGTCAACACCGTATGGAACGTGTATTCGAAAAGTGTAGGCCAATAACTTGGAGAAATGGTTTACCTTTCGAATGTGCGCTCTTCACTTTAAAAAAGGAGAATCAAAATGGAAAAGAAATTAGTAATGGGCAAAGTAACACCGGTAGCGTCATCAGGTAGAAACCCGATTATTGATGAGAAATTTATCGTGAAGATTGTGGAAGCTACGATAAATAAACTCGTTAATGACCGTCTAGGAGACATCGTTGATGAAGCTGTCAAGGATGGACTAGATGACTTAAAGGCGGACCTCGTAGATGATACTACAACAGAGGTCATGTCTAATATCATGTCTGACGTAGAGGATATGATTGACGAGAAACTGGAAGAGAAGCGTGGTGATACTGACGTTGAGGAAATCAAGGACGTACTGAACGCAATTAAGGATGCAATCGACCTCTAGAAAGAGGGCAATATGGGTATCGAAGTTCATGCTGATTGTGATGAATGTGGTCATGTCATGGGAGGAGAAGATGCTTATTGTTCTTCCTGTTATGATGATATGAAGGAGAAATTAGATGATGCAGAAGCAAGGATTCAAGAACTTGAAGAAGAACTGGAGAAGTGCAAAGAAGGTTGCGGTACATGCGACAATAAGGTCGAATGTGTTGTAACCAAAACCAAAAAGTGAGGTGTGTATGGCGGATAGTCACTATTACGACTACTCCTCGTACAGTTACGAATCAAATCAGGAAGATTTGAAGCGTATGTTCGGGAAGTGGGCGTTCTTGTTCTAAGATAGTAGTTGACACAATAAGGCGTTGATGCTATAATAGCGGAGCCTTAGTCACTAGTAGTGTGGTCACTAACTAAAGGAATTATAAAATGATTATAGACGAATTTAAAAAGTATTTAGCTATCAATGGCTTGCAACTGTCAAGATGGAATCAGGCTAAGACTTTTACGGACTTTTGTGCTAAAAATAATATTGATTATTTAAATCTTACCTATGCACAACTCCAGGACTATGGCTTATTTCTTAAGAATAAACAGAACATGCCGAATACCTATAACGCCAACATATTCGGTATGCGGTTATTCTATAAATTTCTAGTTGAAAGCGGTAAGTTTAGTGAAGATAAATATGAACTTCTTAAAAAGCTAAAACCAGCGAAGGTTGAAAGAAAGATTAGAGATTATGTAACAAAGGATGAATTAATAGAAATAGTTCATATGGCTGAAACATTTATTAGCTATATTGATATTGACAAATTAAGGGCTATCATGTATTTTATGTTCTATACAGGTCTCCGAAGAGGAGAGATGTGTCATTTGAGAAGAAAAGATATAGACCTAGTTAATCACAAGGTTGTAGTCAGAACTCCTACCAAGAATCGTGTGGAACGAGTAGTTCCATTTCCCGAAAAAATAGCCGCAACTAAGACACAGAAATCCATTAACTTTGTTCATCTCCTACAAGCCTACTTTGCTACCGAAGGAGAAGAAGAAAACGCTTTCAATATGAATCAGGCAAATCTGTGTAATCTGTTCGACCAATTAAAACCTTTCGCTCCTAATAATAAGTTTAATCCTCATCTTATGAGACATTCCTTTGCTCGTATGCTAGCCAAAGCGGGGATTGATAGCAGAGTGGCACAGAAGCTATTGGGGCATAAGGATATCGCTACAACTATGATTTACTATGACCCGGATATTGATACTATTCAAGACCTATACAAGGAGAAGATTAAATGAGTGATATATTTAAAAGGAGGATTATGTTTTCTAATTTCCCCAATGATGGAGAAATACGATTTACTATACATTTAGATAAAATTAAGAAGGTTTTTATTTTAGAGGATGATGAAAAAAGAAAAGAATATTTTAAAGAGGTCTTTAAGGATAAAGAACTGGTTATGACAGATAATGTAGAATATGCTCTTAGAGTAGTAGGAGCTAGAAAATTTGACCTTATTCTATTAGACCATGATTTGGATGGTAAAGTGTTTGTGGATAGTACTGTAGAAAGAACAGGGTGTGAAGTAGCTATGGAATTAAAGAACACCATGAATATAGAAACCTTTTGTATTATTCATAGCATGAATCCTACAGGAGCGGCTAACATGGTCAAGGCTCACCCTTTTAATACTTGCTATATACCGTTCTTTATGTTAAAGGAAGCATTCAAAACAAAGGAGGCAACATGAGTTGTGATGTGTGTTTTAAATGTAAGAAATGCGGTGCAGAATTTAGTAGAGGTAAGGTCGTATTCGATGAAAAATATAACTCATGTTGTCCACTGTGTGGAGAGAAAATATGAACTGTAAACACGGGATAGAAGAAACGCAGTGCTATTATTGTTGTCTACATAATGCGGCTTTGGCTAAGTTAAAGGAGCAAAATGAAAAAGAATCTTAAATTATCATCACTTGAAAAAGCATATATGAAAGGTTTTGACGCAGGACATAAAGCGCATATTAAAGAATATAAGGAATTAGAACGTAAATATAAGACTGAATATGACCATCACACGGAAACCCAAAACTCACTAATAAAAATATTGAAGGAAAAATATGATAAAAAGTAATATAGTCAAAACACCGACAGATAGAGAGGAGAAGAAATGAAATTAGTAGCGGTAGCAGACACACATAGAGCATTTGAGAAATTGAAGGTGCCTGATGGAGATGTATTCATTCAGGCAGGGGATATAGATGTATACAACGTTAGCGATGCAATTAGATATAATAAGTGGCTAGGTCGCTTGCCACACAAACATAAACTAATCGTAGGGGGTAATCATGACCAATGGTTGGCTGAGAATACTATGGACTACAAGCGTAGTGTTCTTAGCAATGGAACTTATCTGGAGAACTCTGGGGTCGAGATAGACGGTGTAAAGTTCTGGGGTTCACCTATTACCCCAACCTTTAATGATTGGTTCTTCATGGCAGATAGAGGAGAATCAATTGCTAGATATTGGGACTTGGTACCAGAGGATACTGATGTAATCATTACACATGGACCTCCGAAGAATATTCTAGATGCGGCACCTAGAGGTTGTTGGTTTGATTATGTCGGTTGTGAGGACTTACTGAAAAAGATTAAAAGAATTAAACCGAAGATTCATTTCTTTGGTCACATTCACTTTTCAGCAGGTATCGAAGAGAAACATGGAGTTAAGTTCTGTAATGTCTCAGTTATGGATGAGAAATATCAGGTAGTGAACAAACCCACGGAGGTAGAGATATGAGTAAGAACTTCTCAATCAATCTAGCATCTCCTGTTATTTATGCAGTATGGGGATATGCTTTATTTAAAACGTATCAAGACCCGGTATTTTGGGTACTGATATATCTCTTTATTAAAGAACTACACTTAACTTTAACTTGGAACTGGAGGTAATAATGACACCGCATCTTGCTATGAAGCTTCTCAATATCATGGCATTTGTTTTGTTATGTGGTAACATTTATTTTAGTTTTGAAAATCAAAAACTTTTGAATGATTGTAAAAAATTAAACAATGAAACTAAATCCCTTTTAGGGATAAAGGAGAATTAAATGATTGAACATGGTGAATTTCGTGGACATGATATGCTTATTCTTAAAAGAGATAAAGATGATAAATATCCGTTTCAATTCGGAGCGGGTAAAGCTAAACTTATTGTTGACCACATAGAGGAGATTAAGAAGTTTGTAGCGGACCAAGCACTTAAGACCAAGGTATAGCCTATGAGTTTTTGGGACTGGTACATTGAACCAATAACAGACTGTTTCAAAGGTCTAAAGGCAGAAGCTCCTGCTGAGAAACCCGTAGTGTCTCTTAAAGCGGGCCAGACGGTGCCCTCCTTCAGACCCGAATCATTCAATGAGTATGTAGGTCAAGAGAAAGCCAAACAAACTCTTAAGACATACATTGCAGGAGTACAGAAGCGCAATATGCCCTTTCCACATACCATTTTTCATGGGAATGCGGGGTGCGGCAAGACTACTCTAGCAAGAATTATGGCGAAAGAGTTAAAGATACCCATGGAGGAGATTATAGGTTCTGAGATTGTTAATGCTTACGATGTTCTGTTTAGATTAGCAAAGTTTGATGGTAAACCAGGCATATTGTTTATAGATGAAATTCACGCTATGGAAAGAAATGTTGTAGAAACTATGTACAGTCTTATGGAAGATTTTACACATAATGGAAAACCTGTTGCACCTTTTACTTTAATTGGAGCTACTACTGAACTAGGTGAAATGCTAAAGAATTATAGACCTTTTGCAGACAGATTCAAATTATGGATAGAATTAGAACCGTATAAGTGTACAGAAATTTCTACGATTGTCAAGCAATATTCTGGTAAAGTTTTTAAGTTCGATACCTTGGCGGACTACAAGTATACTTTAATTGGAGAAAACGCTAGACTTACTCCAAGAATGGGTATAAGATTGTTAGAAGCGGTTATCTATGCTAACGGGGATATTAAGCAGGCTTTGAGTAATGCTAGTATACTACACGAAGGCTATACTGACAAGGATTTAAAATGTTTAAAGTATCTAAACGAGAACACAAAGGGGGTAGGAATTCAAGGATTATGTAGTTTTCTTAACATACCTCAGGAACTGTACATGTACGACATTGAACCATATCTATTACAGAACAATATGATAGTCAGAACGCCTAGAGGACGCAAGATAACTGCTCAGGGCATAGCGAAGATGAAGGAGCTACTAAAAGTGCAAGGTCAGTAAAGATATAATGACTATACTAATGATATGTATCTAGACTGAGATGTAGGCTTCTAATAAGAAAAACAAAACACGTAATACGGAACACGTGTTTCTTCTTTATGGTATCAGAAAGAAGAATTACTACCTCTAATAACACGGTAGTAATACGGTCACGCATTTGCTAACCTTTCAAAGGAGAACGACAATGGAATATAACGACAAGTTGTTTGACAAGATTGCTACAACTCGGATTAAGCGTTTCTATGATATGAATAAGGATGCTTTTACTGCTAGAGCTATGGATTTAAAAGACTTGCTACAGGAGATGCGTATCGCCTTATGGCAACGGATGCAGAAGTATGAGTCACTGGCAGAGGAAGAATATGCGAAGCTGATTAATAAGATTCTATCTACTAAACTGATAGACGCTAAACAACGTGGCTATAGACACATGAAGACTGAGGATGTCACTATCGAAGAGAACAACGAGGAAATAATCATTAAGGGACATACTCCTCAATTCTTGGATATTGAGTCTATTAACGAATCAGCGTTACAGGACAACTCTACTGTTAGCAAGAACAGAGCTAAGATGATGGTAGAGGCTATTAAGAACAAGCTAAATCATTTTGAACAAGTCTTACTTGACACTATCTTGGAAGGTAAGACGGAAGATGAGATGGCTTGTGAGCAAATATGCTGTCCAGAAAGAGATGAATGCTCTATTCTTACTACCCCAGAAAAGCACCTAAGTACGCATGGGAACATAGGTAAGAGAGAATATCAGGGGTTCTGTAAAGAGTTTGATAAACTGAATAAACAGTCAATTCAAATTAATAGATTTAAAAAATCGTTACTCAAGAAAGTGAAAATAATTGCAAAAAACTTGTAGCCATAAATGAAAAAAAGCGTTAATATAGTTGTGAGAGTGAGTGTTCAATTAACAATCTAACAAAACGAGAGTGCTATGGAAGAGAAGGGTATTAAGTTCGACGGAAGGAGTTACAAATGACAGAAATACCTGGTTTTAAACTGGACGGAGAGAAATTGAAGTGGCATCTCGTGGTCTGGGAATACTTTGAATCCGTTGTCAAAGTTCTCATGGTCGGGGCTAAGAAATATGCGGCTGAGAATTGGAAGAAAGTGTCTAACCGAAGGCAAAGATACAAAGACGCTCTAATACGACATGCGGTTCTATACATTAAAGGAGAAATGAATGACTCAGAAACTGGGGAATCTCATCTATCCGCTATTGGGTGTAATTGCATGTTTCTATTTTGGATGGATTTAACAAATGACAAAGAAAGCTAACTATATGGAAGAAAACATTGAACAATTAGAAATAGACCCGATAGGCTTTTGTGCTTATTGTAAGGATGCAGTCTATAATTTCGACGAGCATGTTACTAAGAACAATGGTCTCCCTAAGGTCTATCACATCGAATGCTGGCAACAAAAGAACAACATTAAAGAAGAAGTAAACTTTGACGCTTAACTAACCTAGGGGTTGGAATGAAAGTTATCTTTGTAGATTATTCAGTTTACGTTCATCGGGCAATCTTTGCATGGCGGGTATCACCATCTAAACAGATACCTGCAACATTCACGGGTATGTCAATGATATTTGGCTCTTTAATGAGAGTAGGATTGAGTCCAGATGATTTGGTTATCTTCGCACTTGATAGTCATAAGGGCAATTGGCGTAAAGAGATAGACCCTGCTTATAAGGCAAATAGAAAAGGTAAACGAGAGAAGTTCGAAGATATAGATTGGCCGAAGCAATTCGGTGAGTTCGATGCTATGATTATGAACTTGGAACAATCTACACCTTTCTATTTCATATCTGCTGAGAAAATGGAAGCAGATGATATTATAGCATATGGGGTAAGACACTTCGATGATAAGGAATGTATTATCATCTCCACGGATAGCGACTTTGAACAACTGCTAGCATTTCCGAATGTAAAACTGTTTTCCCCCGTAGCAAAGAAGTACAAACATGTCTCAAATCCTTATAAGATACTTGCGAAGAAGATAGAGAAAGAAACTACTGATAACCTTATAACTCCCATCTTAACATCTGCGGATTATGAGAAGAGAAAAACAATCGTAAATTTAATGGAGTTACCATCTTTTGTAGAGCAAGCCGTAGCGGAGGCTTTGTCTCTAGTTCAGCCAAAGGAGTATAGTATAGAGCGTCTTATGTTTAAAACATTAATTGAACGGTTTCATAAACTCTTTAACTCAGATAAAATCGTGAATCCAAATGCTAAGAAGAGAACTGTTCGGAAGAAGAAGTCGAAGTAAGGAAAACTATCAAATCAAATGGCGAGTGCCAGATGAAGATGGCTGGAAGCGTATGCCGGTTGGTAAGGTTCCTACACATCACTTACTTCAAATTCTAAGAGGGTTTGCTAAAAAGGGTTATACTAAAATGCGAGGCGTTGTCAATAATGAGGACGCTTGGATGATTAAGTATATCTCTGAGATTGAAAATGAATTGGATAAACGAACTGATATAGATGAGTATCTATGATAGCGGGGGCAAAGTTAAAATATAGAAATCAATTTCTAGATAGAATAAATGTAGCTACAATCATGGCTATCTACAAATACAATTCAATGGATGGACGTATATGTCCTTATGGTATCACGTTAGACTTTAAAGATGGGTCAGTAGAGCAATATGAATACTATAGCAAGTGGCAAAGAAACAAAGATTTTTTAAACTTAGGTATACACATAAAAAGAAAGGAGGTAAAAAGTGACAATCAACGAATTGCTGGTACTTCAAAAAGCAGTGCGGGAGCGTAAGAACGAACTTAGTTCTTTGCGGTCTCAGCTGTCAACAAAGGAACGATTCTTTAGTCTCGGTAACGAGAATAAGGTAATCGAACCTCAGTACGACGTTAAGGTTGTGGACAAGAAAATCACCGAGTTGGAGATTTGGTTGTTCAAAGCTGATGCGGCAGTGAAGCAGGTCAATGCAACAACTAGCGTCAACATCGTCGCAGATGTGGATGTGTTGTTAGCACCGTTGCAATAAAAAAAACGAAGGGGCAGGATAGCTGAGGAGTTGCCTAGCTTCTCCGATGCGAACAGTGGGATTTATCATGGTTCTGCGAGAACCCTACTCTCAGACTAGGGTCACGAAGAGGAAAAATTGACAAAAAAACTTGTTGTTCAAATTTGTCCTCAAAGGTGCCCAAGTTGTTGTATGGTTGTTGTCCAGATAAATTACACCTTCCTCCCCTTCATAATCATTAAAAGGAGAAACAAATGCTTAAAGTAAAAGTGAAAATCGGTAATGCTGAGTTGGAAATGCAGTCTGCGGATTCAACTCTGCAAGATTTTATTCGTGAAGCAGGAGTTCTGCTTGACATGGATACGAAGTGCGGTATGTGTGATAGTGCTGAAATTGGTCTTACGACTCGTAAGGTCAAAGACGGAACTAAGTTCACAGAGTACTTCTGTAAGAAGTGTGGTGCTCGTCGTCCTTGGGGTGCTTACAAGGATGGTTCGGGGTTCTTCTTGAAGCCTTGGGAACCTAAGTGGGAAAAACAGGAGGCATAAATGAAATATCTCGCCAAGAGTCAAAATAATAAGATGGTACAGCTGGGGGAGGATATAAAAAGAGGTAAATGGTTTTATATCACCGACGCTGTGGCTAACGATGTTGATTCTTTGAAAGTTGGCGATGATATTACATTCGTTTCGGAACCTCGTGGCGGAGCATTCTACATTACCTTCTTAGCGAAGGGAACTGTGGAACCTCCGGTCACGTCGGTACCCAAGCCTGTTGTAATGTCAACCCCAGTAGCGGCGCCAGCTGGTACAGTCAAACCGGAGAATAAACCCTATCAGAAGTGGACGCCTCCCGCTAAATCGGAGATGTCTAAAGAAGATTGGGAAAAGAAAGAAAGGAGAGATTTTAAAGGTAGAAGCATCATGTACGCTTCAACAGCTATTGCGGCAACAGATGTGAAGTTTGCAGGAACAGGCGAATATCTTGAACATCTCTTTAACGTAGCAAAAGAAATCGAGGAGTATATTTATAAATGAAGGATTCTCTACGTGGGGTTAAAACTATTACGTGCAAATTATGTAACAAGATAATTCCACGTAGAGGAACTTATAGTAAGTTTTGTCCGGAATGTTTTTTAAAACAACAAAAAGTAAATAAATATAATCACTTTCTTCGTAATAGAAGACAATATACCGATATGGGAGTTAAATATCGTAGGGAAAGATTTGAGAGAGAACCATGGAGAAAAACATACGCTTATATAATGTATCGTTGTAAGTATAATAAAATGTCCTCTTATGTTAAAACGGGAATTAAGAATTATCTTACAATTGAAAATTTAAAATATCTTTGGAAGCGAGATAAAGCTCATAAAATGAAGCAACCTAGTATTGATAGGATAAATCCAAAGAAAAATTACACATTAAAAAATTGTCGTTATATTGAAAAAAAATACAATACTAGAACGAGGTTATATTTATGAAAGACAGTACCCTTTTTAGTAAAACTCTTGACTATCTTAAGGAACGTGTGCCAGGCTTTGTCGTAGGTAAATCTAAGACAGGTCTTAATATGTTCACTTGCCCTAAGTGTGGCGCAAACAGTTGTACCTTTACTCTGCCCGAAAGTATGGAAATGATGTCGTGTTACAAATGCGACGGCATCATCGGGGATATCGTAGCAATGGTACGGTTGCTTGAGAAAGACAAAGAGAACTGGAACCATGAGAATATTGTAGACTATCTTTGCCGGAAGTATAAAATCGCTACACCTACAACTAGCGAGGATATACAGAAGGTGTTTCAGCAGTATAAGCAAATGGGCTTCGATTTAGTACCTATTCAAGCTAACGGAAAGATTCCCATTGAGAAAGAGTGGCCTACCAAGGTTCACAAAGAAATTTCTGAATGGAATCAGTGGCTTGATAGAGGTGCTAATATCGGGGTCAAGACTGGTAAGAGTAGTGGTATCACTATCCTAGACTTGGACACCAAGGTCATCCCAAGTGAATTGGAAACTTTCCTGCGTGACTACAAGGGTGTGATGCAAGAATCTACGAAGGGGTACCACTACTTCTTTCAGTACGATGCGGACTTACCTAAGACTCGCATACAAAAGTTTGTTTTAGATATTGAAAACGATGGTGGGCAAGTGGTTATCTTCCCGTCTGTCGTGGAGGGGTTGTCGAGAAAGCTTGTTATCAATGCTCCGATTCCTCACATTAGCTCAGAACTCAAGAAATTGCTTCTAAACTATTGTAAAAAGCCCGACGCAAGCTCTACGAATTCTACAATAGTTCTACCGGAATTAACTGGTACGGAAATGACTATTCCAGATGGTAATAGAAATACATTTCTTACATCATTCGGTGGAGCAATGCGTAAAGAGTTAAGTATGAAGGACACGGGGTATGTTCTTAGTCTGGTCAATAAGTATTATTGCAAGCCTTCATTACCCAGACAAGAAATTGACGTTATTCTTGGTAGCTTGAACAAGTACACTAATCAAGATACTCGTGGGGTCTCAACGGCTATCATGAACTATCTTAAGATTGTCGGTGAAGCTACTGCTAAAGATTGTAAAGAAGTTGTAGGTGATAAGAAGGAAGTTGTTGATAAGGCATTATCGGTCTTAGTGAAGGAAGGATTTCTAATTAAGAAGCGACAGATGTTTCACATTATCAAGAAAGCAGAATGGAAGGATAACTTCTTCGAAGGGGGTACTGAACTCCCCTTTAAGGTGCCATTCTTTAACAAATATGCTATCTTGAATTGGGGAGACATGGTCATTCTTGGTAGTAAATCTAAGTTCGGTAAGACTACGATTGCGATGAATCTAGTAAAGGCATTTGTCGACCAAGGCGTTAAGCCGTATTATATCTCACTTGAAACCGGCTCACGATTTGTGAAGACGGCTACCAAGTTGGGACTTAAAGAAGGCGATTTTTATTGGGACTTTCTATCTGACCCCACAAAAATTGAACTTGAACCGAACGGAGTGACAATTTTGGATTGGTTGCTTATTGAAGATAAAGCGGCAACTGATTCAGTATTAAAATTATTTGTAGAACAGTTATATAAAACTCAAGGCTTCTTGATTATCTTCATGCAGTTGAAGGTTGACGGGAATTGGTTCGCACCTAACATGGTTGAACAGTTTCCTGCACTAGCGGCAAAGTATTTGTATGATAAAGAAGCAGATGGTACGTATGGGAAGTGGCAGGTTGAAGCAGTACGTGAGCCTAGATACAAGACTAAGAAGGTCGCTATCCCTTGTCTCTACGACTTCGGTACACGTATTCTGACACCCATGGATGAACTTCAAGCAGATGAAACAGTCAATTCGACAGTTAATACTAAGGAGATTCTATGATTTCTCAGACCAATAAAAAAAAGAAGTCAATTATTAAATGGTCAAGGAAGAAACTGATGTGGGTGAAATGTCCTTGTTGCGAAAAGGTGTTCTCTTCCACATCCTTAATCTTGAGGATGCCGAAATGAATCCAACCCCCGAGGAGAAGTGTGAAGTCCATGAATGGGAGACAAAAGAACGTAAGAGTCAGGGAGATTGGGAATCCGAGTGCAAGAAATGCGGGGTGTTCATGATTTCAGATTATGACCCTCACTCGCCATCTCACAAGGAAAAGTGTTCACATGAATGGGCAATCGGGCATAAAGATTTACCGTATTGCGTAAAGTGTGGAATCGAGAAACCCTCCCCCTCTCCTGAGGCAAGGGTGGAAGGTGATTTAAACATAAATGGATTATTTATCCTGTGCGATAAATGCACCAAGCCTTTGAAGGAGCAAGGCGGTCTTATCTTCAGCCCTCCCGACAAATTCCATCAGTTGAAGAAATATCACATCTGCGTGAATTGTTGGGAAGAATTAAAGGCATGGTCATTGTCACAAGTTGTGGCGAATGAGGCAAGGGTGGATTGGGCTAAATCAGAAGCGAGGGATATCATGAAAAAGTTTGGTCATAGAGCAGATGCCGCTTATTCCATCGAAGCAGACCTATGGTTATTCAACCGAATCACCAAAGCCCTATCAGCCGCATTTGAGAAAGGACGGAAGGATACAACGAGGGATGGAATGATGGTTTGAAATGTCCAGAGAAAGGACGGGAAGCGAGATGAACAGGAGACAATTAAGAAAAGAGTTCGATGAGTTGTATTGCAGTTATTGGGAAGATGACGATATTAAAATTGGTCTGTTTGACTTGTGCTTCAAGTTCTTGTGGAAGAAAGTTTGCGAGGCGAAAGAGGAAGGTCGCAACCAAGCCGCCTACGAAGCTGGGGTTAAATCAAATAAAGGAGAAATGAAATGATTATCGGGTATTACTACCTTCACACAAACGGTGAATTGATTTTTAAACATGGAACAGATTGCGTGGCTGATATTCGTGAAAGCGATTTTGCGAGAGCGTGTTGGCCTATTGACCCAACGGACAGAGCCAATGGATGGAGTTTGTTGGTTGAGGCATTATCTGTCGGAGCGAAACCAGAGCGTGTAAAAGAACTTGCTGAAAAGTGGCATTGCAACGATGAGGACGCTGACCATTACGCTGGACTTGTGGGATGCAAACTTACGCTTGATGGAAACTCTTGGTGCGCCACAAGAAAAGACTTCACGAACCTACAAGAATCTCCTGCGGGGTTCGGAGACACGAAACTACAGGCCATGTCAGAACTTTGCAAAGAACTCGGATACAAGGCTTGCAAGATATGGGGTAGTAGTTTTGAGGAACTTTTAAGGGCTAACGAAGCTGGGGTTAAGAAAGGAGAGGGGAAATGAAGATTGTTCGCTTTGGTAAATGGAGTTGGCTCGTTTTCTTCAAGAAAAGTATCTGGAGATTTGGGTGGTGGAATCAAGAAGATGGAGAATGTAGAAGATGTAATGGAAATGGATGTCCTGCGTGTGATGCAAGAAATAGAGGAAGTAAATATAATCCAGAGCCGTATTAACTCCGAAGCTGGGGAGAAAAAGGGGAGGGATGTATGAACGAACACGAACAGCCACATGACACGCAGGTGCTAATGCTTCATGGCTTCCGAGAAGGCAGACAGTAGCCACGCACACAAGTGGACTCACGAAGCATACATGTAACTTATGAAGAATGAATATTCAGAAAATAAAAAAGTAGAACTAGAGGTGATTTATTAAATGTTATCTTGCAGGTCAAATTAGCGGTGCGCACATTAAAGAATGTACTGATTGGCGTATTAAGATTCGTCAATATTATAGTCTTAAGGATTGGCCTATTACATTTCTTGACCCTCTCAATGGTAAAGAGTTTGCTGAGATTACAGAAGATGGGTTGAAGTCAGATGTTCCGGCTGAGGCAATCTTTGATAGGGATAAGATGTCAGTTGAAGCGGCTGATGTGGTCGTTGTCAATCTTATTAACTATGATAAGTCTAGAGAACCTTTTGGTAGTCATTGTGAATTGGCTTGGGCAGGACTGCTAGGGAAACCTATCATTCTTATTACAGACGAGCAGAAATATATTCAACATCCTTTTATAAAGCGTATGGTGAGTTGGATTGTACCAGACGTAGATACAATGTTAGAAAAGCGTGTGTTAAATTACTTTTTCAAAGGAATTAATAATGCCGATTACTAAAGGAGATAACATGGATGATAGAAAGAACAAATATTATGAAGTAACAGTCAAGGAACCTCATCACGGTGAAGAGATTACTATTAAGTTGACATGGGATGCTGATGCTTGGGATTGGCAAAACGTGTTTAAGCAAATCATGCAGTGGGCAACATTCATGCCTGAGACTTATGGTGAAATCTTTACACTCACGGATGATGAGATTCTTTCCAAAGAAGAAAAGGAACGTGAAGAACAAGAAAAACTTGAAGATGTTGACCTTCCCCCTGACAATGACTAAAGGAGACATATATGCCCTATATTAATATGGAAGATAGAAAGAAGTTTGAAAATATCATCGACGAGGTGTTGGATATTGAAGTAATGACAACGGGGGAGTTGAATTATTTGCTCACCTGTATCTGTCAGTGCTATCAGGTCAATCAAGGACGTTCTTATACTACTCACAATGATATCGTGGGGGTGCTAGAATGTGTTAAGCAAGAGTGGTATCGTAGACAGACGGTGCCTTATGAACAAGAGAAGATTGAAGACAATGGAGATGTGAAGGTATGAAGATGAATGTATTTCAAAGACGTGAGGCTATTAAGGCTAAACTCTTGGATATCATTAATCATATCTCTGAAAAGAAGATTATTGAAATCCCGGAGCATTCTTCTTTAGCTGACCATCTCGGTGTTGACTCTTTAGATAGAATGGACTTATGGCTGTCTATCGAAGAGACATTAAAGGTGGATATGCCAGAGAAAGAACTGCGGGCGTGTAACACTGTTGCTGATTTAATTGATATGGTAGAACGTCACATGAAAGGATAATTATGAGTAGAACATTCTTCACGGCCGATTATCATCTAGGTCATGAAAACATTATTAAGTATTGCAATAGGCCCTTTAAAAATGTAGGAGAAATGAACTCTCTTATTATGCTCAATCATAATAGCAGGGTGAAGTCGGAAGATACCGTATATTTTCTAGGGGATTTCTGCTTTCGTAATAGTCCTGGCGGCAAGACAGGCGAAGGCTCCATTCACAAAGCGGAATACTATCGCAAGCAATTAACTGGTTCGATTGTCTACGTTAAGGGCAATCACGATAGAAATAACTCTCTCAAAACGAATATAGAGAAGGTTATTATTAGGTATGGAGGAAGACAGATTTGTATGGTCCACAACCCTATACACGTTGACTATAACTATTCTTTGAACTTTGTGGGACATGTTCATAACCACTGGAAGTTTAAACGTCTTAAGCACCATGATAGTTATACGGACGTGGTGAATGTAGGAGTAGATATGTGGGGCTTTAAACCAATAACGTATGAAGAAATTATGAAAGAGTATACTCAATGGACAAAAACGTCAGAGGCAAAGCAGTGGGTCGACCTAAAGAAGCCGACCTCCCAAAGCATTCCCGAAGAGAAAGACGTAAAAGGTTTAGCAAAAACATAAGTTGGGATATGTACTATCAGGGTAAAGTTCGCCCTGTATATTATCAAGGAGAGATAGTTAATAATCCTTGCCAAAAGTGTGCTAATAACCAATACAATGCTTTCGGTGAAGAGGAAACGTGTAATGCTTGTAAGGAGTACGTGAACTTTCATCAAAGAACAACTACCGATGAGGCAATAATTAAGATATTGGAATGGTTGAAAAGGAGGGGAGTAAATGCGAGACGAAAAAAGAATTGGCCGTATTTTAAAATTGATAGATAAAGTCTGGACAGCTAACCCCGATTTGAGGCTTTGTCAACTTCTATCTAACTGCTTTGGTATCAAGGACTTATATGATATTGAAGACGATGTGCTAGAGGTCAAAATACAACGCACCTATAAAGGACACTACAAGGAGTAACATGATAATTAATATTGATATTGATGAAGAGGAATTAAAGACACAGATTTTAGACGGACTATCTGTGGATTCTGCTATTGCTGGAGCTATTAATAGTTGTAAATATGAACTTCAAAATCAACTAGAAAAAGCTATTAAGAAAACTCCGGAATACAAAAATGTTTATTCAGCCGGTGATGATAGTAAACGAATCAAGGACGTCATTAAGAAGATAGCGCAGAAGTCTGTTCTTGAAGCAATGAAAAATGAAATCAGAACGTATGTGGTATTGGAAAGCCAATTACCTAAAGTAGTTAAATCACATGTGAATGACTTTTTGAAAGAATATGTGGATGAAGAAATTACTAAGCAAATTAGAAAAGTCTATTCCATAGAAATAGGAATTAGAAAAAATGTCAAAATTAAAGAAGGTAGTGAAGGAGAAGAAGGTATCAAAAGCAAAAAGGATGAAGAAGCTTAGGAGTGATTGTTGGACTGCTATGTCTCTCTTCACTCGGTTGAAGTGGGCTGATACTAAGGGATTTAGTACATGTGTTTCTTGTGGGAAACGATTACACTACAAGAATCTTAACGCTGGACATTTTATTCATGGTACTCCTTCTCATGGATACAAGTATGACTATAATGAATTTAATGTCAATCCACAATGCGTTCGGTGTAACAAATGGTTGCATGGTAATCTGGTCAACTATACGACCTTTCTCATTCTAAAGTATGGGCAAGAGTTAGTCGGTCAGTTACAGCTTGAAGGACGAAGAAAGATTAAGCTTACAGAAGAAGACTTGCTTAAACTGCTACCGGAACTTGAAGCAAAGGTAGTTAAGGCTCAAAACGGAGAATACAATGTCATCTAAGAAACCTAGGAAGAAGCATCACTATATGCTTATTCAAGCATCTTGGCCATGGGGTAGTGATACTATTTATGGAGAGAAGCTAGGGGACATTAAAAAGAAACTTCGGTCTGATGATTATGTTATGTTTAAAGTACATGATGGCGAAATCAGACGTATCAATCTAGCGGGAGGTATTCGTGGCTAAGCATTTAACTGTAGAACATCGTAAAAAGTTAAGTGCTACACGTATTAGACTAGGACTTTCTAAAGGTAGTAAGAATCCTAATTTTAAGAACGCTAAACCTTTCTGTGTTGATTGTAAACAAGAGATAGGATATCAACGTAAACGTTGCTGTGCTTGTCATATTATTTATTTAAGTAGTCGTATATGTGAAAAGAATGGAAATTGGAGAAACGGTGTATCTTTTCAACCTTACGCTAAAGAATTTACTAGAGCATTGAAGAAAGAAATTAAGGAACGTGATAATTATATTTGTCAAAATTGCTATATCACAGAAGAACGTAATCTGGAATTACTTGGACAAGTATTGACTATTCATCATGTTGACTATGATAAACAAAACAATAAAAGAAACAATCTAATCACGTTGTGTCAAGTCTGTAACAGTAAGGCTAATAAAGATAGAGACTTCTGGACAAAACTTTTCACAGTAGTTCTTCAATAAGAAGGAGTATATGAAAAAGAAACCGAAAGAGATTATAGCTGAAAGTAAAAAGCTAGGATATGATTTGAGACTAGCTTCGGATATAAAAGTAGGTGCTAAAATGAGAACCGGTATCTTCGCACTCGACTATGTACTTGACGGAGGTATCTACCAAGGTGAGGGTGGACATCGAATTGAGCTTTATGGTCGTGAGAACAGTGGGAAAACGACGTTTACGCTTGCTTTAATCAAGAAGTATCAAGAAGTAGGCAAGAAATGCGTGTTCATCAACGGGGAAGGTTCCTACGATGTTGACTGGGCGGCTGTTAATGAAGTAGATAATAAGAAGCTTTATATAGCAGACCCTAACAATCTTGAGCAAGCTGGCGATATGTTAACTGACTTTATCGGTAAGTACGACTTGATTTGCATGGATTCTATTCCTTCTATCGTGACTCAAGAAGAGCAAGAAGGTATGATGGAAGATAAGCATTATGCTTCACAAGCTAAGATTTACTCACCGATGATGAGGAAGTTATACGGTGCTACAAAGCAACATAACCCAACGATTGTTATGATTAACCAATTGCGTGAGAAGATTGGTGTATCATACGGGAATCCCTACACAACTCCGGGTGGACGGGCTCTTAAACATTTCTATAACACTCGCATTGAATTTAAGATTGGTCAGATGATTAGGGAAGAAGTTTCTGACAAGTCTAAGAAGGGCGATGTTATTGGTATGGAAGTTCTTCTGAACTGCGTGAAGAATAAGAGGGGTAAGCCTCACAGGGTTATTTCTCTTGACTTCTATATGAATGGACACATTGATAATAAAAAGAGTTTGTTCTTTGCTGGTATGAAGTATGGTGTTATTGAACGTAAAGGTAGCACCTACACCTACAAAGACAAGTCCGAAGTAGGACAAGATGCTTTCATTGCTAAACTAACTGATACTGATTATGCTGAACTTGAGGATGACATATGGACGAGGATAAAGTAGTAAACATAAAAGAATGCGATAAATGTCCTATGAAGTTCGCTAGAATAACAGGTGAGTTTAAATGCGGATTAGGACAAAGTAGAATGCATAAAGGACGCATGTGTTTAGTAAATGGTGGAACAGTGGGTATGTATTGGGTGCATGAATACGACTTAAGGAGAAAAAAATGAAGAACTTTCTTGCTGTTGGTAACGGAGAGTTAGGTGAAAAGGTTGGTACTAAGATTAGATGTACTCGTTGTAAGAAGATGCATGTAATTAAATATGGCAAGAGAAAAGAAGGCAATAAGTGGGTACCCTCTACTATGATAGGGTTTGTTAACTGTGGTAAGAAAGCATATCTCGTAGCCATTAATGGTCAGGAGTTTAAGAATGGGCGATAACATTGAAGAAATGTCCATACATGAAAAGGAAAAACATTTATACGAGGCTTTTATGACCTGTATAGAACGCTACACCAAAGAATATCAAATCACTTATTCTCAAATGCTAGGTATGATTGAAATTGTGAAGGTTGAACTGATTGAAGAATGCAGGGAAGAAAGGGAGGAAGAAGATGAGTCGGACGACGAAGTGTGACCTCTGTAAGAAGTGCGAACCAGAGGTAAGTATTGATTACCATCGTAAAGCTGTTTGGTTTAAGATTGACCATTATCCAGACGGGAATATGAAAGAGAAGTATGACCTTTGCGATGAATGCTGGAAGAGTTGGCAAGCTTTTGTAGCAAATAGAGTAATGTATAAATAGTACCATGGCGTGGTAGCCTTATCGGAGCAACAAAAGTTGGGAACCGATAGCAAGCCAATGCTGGTACTAACAATGGTTGGCGGGGAAAGATGCGGACAGGGTAGAAGCCTTAGGCTGTACATTAGAAGTGCTAAGGTAGAGCGACGACCTAGGATAGCATCGCACCTCCTAAGTTTTTCTGCCCCGCTAACCTTAATTCATGACGGTTTCGTTAGGACGAACACTGACGAGTGCTGGGTTCAAATCCTGGGCCGTCGTTACTTGCCGGGGAAGCTAGCTAAATGTACTACAGGTGAGAATCCTGACCCCGGCTCCATATTAACACGGGTGCTGTGAGCGGTTAGACGCTCGGATGACTGTAAATCATCTGCTTCGGCAATAGTGGTGCAATTCCATTAGCACCCACCAGGAGATAAAATGAATACTATACAAAAGATTCTTGCTTTAATAGAAACTAAAACATCATGGGGTAAAAACGAATTAAAAGAAAAGATACTTTTAATTTTAGCTGAGGAGTATAAACAATGAAACTAGGCTGTATGATTTGTGGTAGATTGCGTAAGGCTACACAGAAAAAATTCCCCTATACTAAGTATGGAGAAAAGGAAGTTGAATATTGCGAATGCGGAAAAAACAAGGTAGAACACATACATCACAGGGCAAAACCTTGCAGGACTTTTACTTTCAAAGAGAGCAAATTAGAGAAATGTATCGAAGGTTATATTTGCACCGTGTGCGTGAAGAAGGAGTTGAGGAAAGAAAATGCTCGAAAAATATAAAGAGACATTCGATAGAATCACGGTAATTGAACACGAGTTTGCTAATGGTTGCAGAGAGCATCCTAACGCCATCAGTGCTATCATGTTGGAACTCGCAGGGCATTATACTTTCTTGAACAGTCAGAAAACCGAGTACGAAGTGGAGAAGTTTAGAAAGTCTATTAGTATAAGGAATGAAATACAGAACTCTTACGCTATGACCGGTACAAAGATAGCTAAGACACAGCTTGAGCAGGACATTGATGCCAAATTGGTTGACTTGGTGGCAGATATTATGACGCTAGAAGGTAAGCTTAATAACATTGATAAGCTTATTTCAGTTTGTCAATCTAGCTTAAAGAGTATTGACCGTGAAAAAAGAATGCCGTACTAATAAGGAAGAGTTTGAGGCACATGAAAAGGTGCAGTGTTATAACTGCGATAGTAAACTCTCTTGTTTAGTCAATGGAGAAATAAGAAGTCAGGAATTAACGTGTGCTCTACGTCGATACACTACTATTGTTAATAAGATGAGAAAACAAGGACTTAATCATGATGAACACTTGTAATGGTGAAGGTTGCGACCATGAGGATATCGTATATCAAGGTAAAACATGTCCTATGTGTTTGGCAACTAAGTTAATAGATTCTCTGAATAACGAGATAGCAGAGTTGAATAGAGAAAATAATAGAATGGATGAACAATTATGTATGTGTTCTGACCATTGTGAAATTTGTCCTAATCGAATGGAATGTATAACCACTAAAGGGATTAAATGAAAATCCAAAATATCAGCAATAATAAAAGAGAAGTTACGATGTTCTGTCGTGAGGATGACGGCAGTCTGACGATTACTAAGGATAGTTCTTACTTCCCTTATTATTATGAACTTGACCCGAATGGGAAGTTTACAACCTACGACAACAAGCAGGTTAGAAAGATTCTCTGCTCAGTGCCAGGAGATGTGGCGAAGCAACGTACTGCTAATAGCTACGAGGCTGACGTTCTATTTAGTAAGCGGTATATAATTGATAAGATACCTACTTTCGATAAAGCCGTTTTAAAATATATGTTCGTTGACATTGAGGTTCTATCTACTGATATGCCTGACCCTTTAAAGGCTCCAGACCCAATCAGTTGTATAACTATCTACAATTCTATGTCCAAAAGTGTACAGACTTGGTACATGGGAGATAAAAAGTACGATAGTTTCTCTACACACAAATTGAAAGAACAAGCTTTGCTTATGGACTTTGTTAATTATCTTAAGCAGGAGCAGCCGGACATGTTGCTTGCATGGAACATGAGTTTCGACTACACTTATCTACATCAACGTTATCCTAACTTCGCTAAGGCTATAAGTCCTATCGGCGAAGCACGTTATGGTACGGTAGATGGCATTCTCTATCCCTGCGGTATGAGCGTCGTTGACTACATGGAGATGTTCAAGAAGATTTACATGAGAGAACAGTCATATGCTCTTGATAACGTGGCCCAGAAGTACTTAGGTGAAGCGCCGTGGGCTAAGACAGCGTTCAATGTGCTGAGTGATATTATGAGAGCTAAGAACGTAAATGACGTGAAACGTATGACAACTATTGAAACCAGGCTGCAAATTCTCGACTACTATGACGAGATTAGACGTTTTGCTACTTGTACTTGGGAAGACTTGACGGCCAATTCTCGTATTCTTGATATGGTTGTCTTGAGAGAATCTAGCAAGAAAGGCATTGTTCTTCCAAATAAAAAGAAGAAAGAGGAGAATGATGAGGACGAAGCTTTGGAACTTCAAGGAGCATACAGAAGAGCCGAAGGAGGAGTTTATAAAAACATTTATAAAGCTGATATCGTCTCCATGTATCCTTCGCAGATGGTTAACTTCTGCTTAGATGCTCAGAATGTGATGACAGGACCGGGTCAAGATATCATTGACATTGAAGGTCTCTTTGTAAAGCAGGATGAGACGGCTCTTTTGCCGACAATAACTAAACAGTTAATGTTACAAAAAGACGCTCTAAAGAGAGAGCTTAAGGGTGCCGCTACCGACTCCCAAGAGCAGAAGTCTTTACAGAACAAGTACAATGCAATTAAAGGTCTAGTTAATTCAATGTATGGGGTCACAGCATTTGCAGGGTTTCGTCTGTATAACTTTGATATTGCTTCTCGTATCACATCTCTTTCTCGCAATTTGCTTATGTATGTTGAGAATAAGATGAAGGAGATGGGGTATGAAGTTATCTATACAGATACCGATGCTCTTATGTATAAAGCTGAACAAGACGAAATCGAACTGCTGAATAAGCTTGTGCAGGATTGGGCCATTGAGACATATAATAAATTCGATATTAACATCTCGTTCGAATCAGAAGGTATGTTTACCAAGTTGCTCATCATGACTAAGTGCAGATATCTTGGTTATCTTCAAACACCTAAAGGACTTAAGACTGAGATTAAAGGCATGGAAATGAAGCGAAGTTCTTCTAGCAAATATGAAGGAGAATTTCAACGTCAGCTGGTTGATTTGGTGTTAGAAGAAAAGACTAAGGAAGAACTCAAGACTTGGGTCAATGACAAGATTGCTAAGATTAAAAGTGAGCCCTTGGTCAACGTAGCATTCCCTGCTAAGATAGCCAATAAAGAATATAAGAATATACCTATCTTTGTAAGAGCCTATAAGAACACGCAAGATATGGATAAGAGTTTCAAGCTTAATAAGGGCGAACTCTTTCACTATATCTTCACTAAGGATTATGGCAAAGACTCTAACAAGAAGGAGATAAACGTTGTTGTCGTTACGGACTCTATTCGCAACTTAAATGACCATATTGATTGGGAAGAAGTACTTAGACGTAATATCTATATGAAAACAGATGCTATTTTTGAGGCATTGTTTAAAGAGCCTTTTACAGTGCGGGCTCACGAGTGTGGACTTGGGTCTCATAAGCCTGATGAAGGGGTGCAACTCCCCTGCCCGCTACCAAAAAAACGAGGAAGAAAAAAGAAAGAGATTTCTATAGTAGACTCTGTGAAAGTCTCCTCACCTATACTTACTATATCTGACACTAATGAGCAGGAGAAGTTAGCGTTAGTGCAAAAGTCAGAAGATTCTATAGTGAACTCCGTGAAAGCTGTTACTGACATCAAGGCGGTCATCTCACATAGTTTCAAAACTAACTCTTTGATTACAGAGAGAACTATCAAAGTCTCAGAAGCTTTCGGGTTGGGTATCGACGACGAGAAAGAGTTTTCTATCTACGAGAATACAGAACTCAAGTACAAGTCTAATGATATTGTCTATATTACAGGCGACTCTGGTTCAGGCAAGAGTTGGTTACTTAATAATCACTTCGCTAAGCTAGATAACGCTATCAATATTGACGATATAGCGGTTGAAGACAACGTACCTATTATTGAGCAACTGGGAAAGACACTACCCTTAGCTTTGGAGTATCTCAATATAGCTGGCTTAGGCGATGCCTTTTTGTATCTGCGTACCTATGCTCAACTTTCTGATGGACAGAAGTACCGCTTTCGTATAGCCAAGCTTCTAGACATGCAGGATAAGGACGTCTGGTTGATTGACGAGTTCTGTGCTACTCTTGATAGAACTACTGCTAAGATTATCTCTTACAATTTGCATAAAATCGTTAAGAAAGTCGGCAAAATGCTAATTGTAGCGACAACTCACAATGACTTGCGTGATTCTCTTAGACCTAATGTTTACATTCAGAAAGGATATGAGACGGATGTAGACATTAAGTACTTTGAGGATACAGACTATCCCGAACGTGAGTTCGAATTGCTCAAACATATGAAGATAGAAGAAGGAGATAAGACTGATTATGAATCTTTGAAACGCTTTCATTATCGTCAAGCGGCATTGGGAGCTACTAAGAACTTCTACAAGTGTACTTATGAAGGTAATGTTATCGGTACTCTAGTCATCTGCTATCCTCATCTTGCTCTAAAGGGAAGGAATATAGCATTCAACGACAAGTGGGCTAGAATGAGTAAGGAGACGTGTACTGAAATCAATGAAGTGATTGAAAATATCTCAAGAGTAATCGTTCATCCTAAGTACAGAGGCATCGGTCTTGCTCAGTATATGCTCAAAGAATACTTTAAACTATCGAAAAGCATGTACGTGGAGACGATAGCAGTGATGGCCAATTACAATCCTTTCTTTGAGAAAGCTGGCATGACTAGAGTACAGACAGTAGATGAATCTAATAGAATGGAAAAGATTAAAGTGCTAGAGAAGTACGGGTTCAATATCAATCTTTTATCTAGCAAAAAGTACAGCGAAGACCATTATAATACCTTAACATCAGTTCAACAAGTAGAAGTCAAGGAAATTATTAGAAAGATTCTTACTAGATGGAAGGGGCAAATCTCCAAACTCTTTGCTCATAAAGCCACTATCGAAGAAGTAATGGAGACTGATTTGTTCGGTGCTATGAAAGAACTACCTAGAGCAGATACGGTCTATCTATACAAGAAACTTAAATAGGAGAAAAAAATGAAACTACAATATCTAGTACAGTTGGTTGATAATACGGACAAGAGCATGAAGTTGTTATGGATGAAAGACTTGTCAGACCTACAGACCTTTTTGCAACATGTTGATGATGATACTTATACTGTTGGTGATATAACTGCTACTGAAATCATTCCAGATTGGAAAGATTACATTAAACAAGAACCTAAACTTGAAACCGGAGGAATTACTAATGATTAGTACTGTCGATTTGTTTAAAGAAATTAAGATTATGGAAGAAGTTGCTAAGGGAGAAAAAGATGTTCTTAAGAAAGCTAATCTTAAGGCGGCTATTCTTAATCTCAAGCTTCTTCACAATTTGAGGACTAATTCTGTTCTTATTATGGAGAAACTTGGAGTGGAGAAAGTCAAGACGGAGAAAGTAAATGAACGAAAACAAGAGGAAGGGAAGTAAATTCGAAAATAAAGTACAGAAGACTTTAAACTCCGGTAGTCTCTGGCAGAGTCCGTTAGACTTATCTTCTAAAGAGAATCTAATAGAAGTTAAATATACGGATAAAAGAGGCTATCGGATAAGTCTTGATTTATTGAATAAGATATGGGGTCAATCGTTAAGCATGAACAAGTCTCCTTATCTTATCATAGGTATTCCAAGAGATGAAGATACGATGTTTGTACTTCATTGTCAAGTCAATATTGAACGAAGGATGAGGAAATGAAAATTATAACAGACGAATTTGTAAGTTCTTATAAAGACAAAGTACCCCCTTTCGGGTACAATGGATTAGGGTATATTGTCTATAAAAGGACTTACTCTAGACTCAAAGAAGATGGCACGAATGAGGAATGGTATGAAACTATTGCTCGTTGTATCAACGGTGCTCAAGCTATCGGTGCTGATTATACTAAAGCAGAGGCTGAGAGATTATTTGACCATATCTTTAATCTGCGCTGTAACTTTGCTGGTCGTATGCTTTGGCAACTTGGTACTGAGGGAATTAAGCGATACGGTGGCAATAGTCTTCTAAACTGTTGGGCAGTGAAGATGAATGAACCAGAAGACTTTTGTTTCTTATTTGAAAACCTCATGCTTGGCGGAGGAGTCGGATTCTCTGTTAGTCGTGAAGACGTGTATGAACTTCCTAAGGTGCTAGATGTAGACATTACACATCAAGCTACTAAGGACGCTGACTTCATTGTACCAGATAGTCGTGAAGGATGGGTAGCATTACTTAGACGACTATTGAAATCGTTCTTTGTAACAGGTCGCTCATTTACTTATTCTACTATTCTCGTGAGAGGATATGGAGAAACTATTAAAGGATTCGGAGGTGTTGCAAGTGGCCCAGGGATTTTGGTCGAAGGTATTGACAAGATATGTAAAATCTTTCAAGGCAGAGAGGGTAAAAAACTGCGTTCCCTTGATGTTCTTGACATTTGTAATATTATCGGTTCTATCGTTGTCAGCGGTAATGTTAGGCGTTCCGCACAGATTGCTATTGGCGACCCTGATGATTACTTATTTGTTAGAGCTAAAAGATGGGACCTTGGAAACATTCCTAATAGTAGAGCGTTATCTAATAACACTATTTACGCTGACGATTATACACATATTACTCCCGATATCTGGGAAGGGTATCAAGGTAATGGAGAGCCTTACGGCTTATTTAATGTCAAACTAGCACAAAAGATGGGACGCTTGGGAGAACATAAGAAGGATAATTGTGAACTTCTTAATCCTTGCGGTGAGATTACTCTCTCAGATAAAGAGTGTTGTAATCTATCGGAGATGTATCTGAACAATATATCTTCTGAAAAAGAACTCATTGACTGTGTTAAATTAATCTACAAGACTCAGAAGGCTATCTGTGCTTTGCCCTTCATTCATGAAGAAACTAATAAAATCGTACATAAGAACATGCGTATCGGTGTTGGTGTAACGGGTATCTGTCAATCCTTCAATAAGCTTGAATGGCTTGACAGTGCGTATAAGGAGTTAAAAGAGTATGATAAAGAATGGAGCAAGAAAAAAGGATGGCATGAAAGCATTAAGCTCACTACTGTTAAACCAAGCGGAACTCTTAGTTTGCTTGGAGGTAGTACTCCTGGCATTCACCCCGCTTATTCTAAGTTTTATATTAGACGTGTACGAATTGCGTCCGATGATAAACTCGTGGATGTGTGTAGGAAATTAGGCTACAAAGTAGAATATTCAAAACAGTTCGACGGAACAGAAGACCATAAGACGAGCATTGTTGAGTTTCCTTGCTTTGCAGGGGAGAATACTCTTGTCGCTAAAGATATGACCGCAATTCATCAGTTAGAGCTTGTTAAGAAGCTTCAAACGCTCTGGGCAGATAATGCAGTCAGTTGTACTGTATACTATCGAAAAGAAGAGCTACCCGACATCAAGAAATGGCTTAAAGAGAATTATAAAGACAATGTAAAGAGCGTTAGTTTCCTTCTTCATAATGAGCATGGTTTTCATCAGGCTCCTTACGAGGAAATTACTAGTGAAGCGTATATGGAACTCATGAAAAATATCAAATCAATCAAACTTCTTAAGATTCAAGACGAACGAGGCATTGATGTTGAAGAATGTAAAGGTGGCGTTTGTCCAATCAAATAAGAACAACTATGGGGGCGATTAATGAATGTCGCTAAGATTCTAGCATTAGATATTGAAACAGCTCCAGCAAAGGTTTACTGTTGGGGATTATGGGACCAGAACATCGGTATCAATCAGATTGTAGAAGACGGCTATGTGCTATGCTGGTGTGCTAAATGGGTAGGGTCGAAAGAGATTCTTTCAGATGCTTTAATTAACTATCCTAAAGAGTATGCTAAGGAACCTCGTTGCGATAAGAAGATTGCAGAATCTATTTGGGCATTAGTCAACGAAGCAGACGTTGTGGTAACACATAACGGTAATAACTTTGACTTGAAGTGGCTCAATACGATGTTTGTTAAGAATGGATTGAAGCCGGTGTCTCCTTATAAATCAGTTGACACTTGTTCAGTAGTTAAGAATAAGTTTCGTTTCATTAGCAATAAGATGGATTTTATCTGTCGTAAACTTGACTTGGGTCGTAAGATTGAAACAACCTTTAAGTTGTGGGAAGACTGCATGAAGGGCGATATGAAGGCTTGGAAGAACATGGTTACTTACTGTATGCACGATGTACGTTTACTTGAGAAACTATATCTTACTATTCGTCCTTATATCAAGAATCATCCTAATATGAATCTGTATAATGGCGTTGTTGATGCTACGTGTCCTAACTGTGCTAGCAATAAACTAGAACGTAGAGGTTATGATTATACGTCTACATACAAGTATCAGCGTTATGTTTGTAAAGATTGTGGTAAGTGGGTCAGGGACAAGAAGCCTTTGGATAAGAGTTTAATCATAGGAGTTTAACATGGATGATTTAGTTTTTAGATTGAGAAAGAGGACAGAAATCAGACGGCAAATTAAAACACGTAAGTCTGTACAGAATAATGAACCGGATAGAATCTCTGATTTATTGGAAGAAGCGGCTAATAGAATTGAAGAGTTGGAAAAGAGACCTGATTTCTCTAAACCCGGTCATGATGTAAGTAAATACTATGAGGATTAAATGAATACTAAATTCTGTCCTTTTGGATTTTGGGATGGTATCGATGAATGTAGAGATAGATTGAACTGTATTACATCCGGTGAACCTAATTGTAAATTTCTACCTAGTGGCATAACGGTTAAAGATTATATGCGGAGATTTCAAGATGAAACAAACTGATATCAAGATTAGACGTAGTTGGGATAGAAAACCTCAGACACAGGTGAAGCAAAGTGACAAACTTTATAACCGACGTAAGGAACAGTTGGGATTAAAGAAGGAGCTTAAAGGTGTATGATAAAGAAAGATGTGGAGACTGTGTTAGTAGGTTGAAATGTCTCACTGGAGAACAGTGGTTATGTACGAAAACAGACACATCTATGTACATAAACGTAAATCAAACTACACCTCAAGCAACTTTGGCAATAGATGGAGATGTTAAGATTAGAGGTAGAAGCTTGGAAGATATTATTGATGAACGCATTGCTAACAGTAAGTTCAGTTGGCGCAAACTCTTAAAAAGGTGGCTATGAAATATACGAATAAACAGGGACTTCCAGAATCAATCGCAGATGCTATTAAGAAGAACACTTATGATGTTAAGCGTAATGACCCTAAGATTATAAGCATAACTACGTTAATTAATGCACCACGAGCACGTCAGTTAACTGTTAGACATTGGGACGAGATTGAAGAAGATGTGAGTGATGGTATCTGGCGACTGCTTGGAAGTGCTGTTCATGAAGTAATGGAACGTATCCACGCTGATAATAGATTCGTTGAAGAGCGTTTAACTGAACCTGTTTTGGGTATTCTAGTTACAGGCAAAGCAGACCTCTATGAAGGAAAGACGGAAGGCATTGAAGACTATAAGGTTACAAGCGTTTACAAGATTAAGAACGATGTGAAGGACTGGGAAACTCAGCTTAATGCTTACGCTTGGTTTTTTCGTAAGATAGGATTCACAGTAAAGACAGCACATGTAAATGCTATCCTAAGGGACTGGAGAAAGGGAGAATCTAAACGACAGAAAGACTATCCTTCTTTTGCATTTAAAAAGGTCAATATACCTCTTTGGACCTTCGAAAAGCAGGATGCGTATATCAAGGAGAGAGTGAAGCTTCATTTAGCGGCACAACCTCTGGAAGATAAAGACTTACCATTATGTACGGACGAAGAGAGATGGTGCAATGCCAAAACGAAAGACACGAAGTGTAAGGACTACTGCTCGGTCAACAAGTTCTGCTCATACTACAAAGACAACTATAACAAAGTGTGAGTTTTCAGTTATCTGCCCTTGCGTAGGCAAGTGTAGAGTTAGCGGTGTATTCACTAGATATGGCACAAACACATGTGCTTGTCGAGACTACTTTAAACCACAGATGTTGGAAGGATTCTTAAGACAATGAAAAGAGTTATACTAGTAGGTGGTGGCTATAGCGTTAAAGAAGGTATTGAGAAGGGGCTATGGGACCGCATTAAGAACGAACACATTTGGAGTTGCAACTATGCATTCATGGCTATGCCTTATCTACCTAAGAAAGAAATCTGGGTAGATATAGCATTCTATAAGAACAACATCGAAGTTCTACAGAACCTTTGGGAGAAAGGTGTTGAACTACATACGAAAAAACACCCTACGTATGCGGGCATAGTGGAACATTTGTTTTGTTATGACTCTACTAGAGAAGTCAAGAATTATCACGGAAAACAAGCGTTAGAAAAGAATATGATATACTATGGTAAGATGGGCTTATCTGGTATGTTTGCTCTAAGTCTAGCAATAGCACATGGTTATGACGAGATATATTTGCTAGGATATGACTTCGGTTCTCGTTCAGTTAAAGATTTGAATACTCACTTTTATCAAGATACTTTAAAAGTATATTCAACTGGAGTTATGCATCCAGAAGTTTATAGAATGCCTAATAACACAGTTAAACAATCCGAAGTAGAGGACTTCAAGGTGTATCTAAATGAGAAAGATATTAAGATTTTTAACGTGTCTCCCGATTCTAATATTCCTTACTTTGAAAAGGTGGATTATAATACGTTCTTTGAAAGGCTTAAAGATGAAAAACAAGGATAACACGGTACATCAACAGTTCATTCTTAATGTACCGTTTCCAGTAGTTCGTATCAGCTGTCCTAAATGTAAAGCTAATTTTTCACTAATCGCATATGCAGGTAATGCTTGGTTACACCAGAAACCGTCGCCAGATTCACCGGTATATTGCCCATACTGCCGAGAAGGCATACACGAATAAAAAGGAGAAATACATGAGTAAAGTAGTTATTCCAATTAAAGATTTTATTGTTATGAAGCGTCAACTCAGTAATAAGGTTCATATTATTATTCCTGATAGTGCCAATAAGAGTGATACGGGGTTGTTTCAATATACCGTTCATGATGTTGGTCCGGACGTTAAAACGGTTAAGCTTGGTGATAGTCTGGTCACAAGTGCTGGTCTGTTTAAGACAGAAGTGGAAGGCGAAGAGTATTATTTCACACGTGAAGAACTCGTTTGTCTAATCGTAAGGGATGAAAAGGAGTAATATGTTTAAATGTGATAGGTGCAATGAGGTTACAGCTTTGAGAGAACCATGCAATAAGGTGGTTGTCGAAACACGTCCTAGAGTGTACAGGTCTGTTAAGGTTATCGAATCCTTTAAAGACGAGGATAAGAAAATCGAAAAAGTAATTGAGAGCAGAGGTACAGAGATAGTAAAGGAGTTGCGATTGTGCTCCAAGTGTTTCGCTAAGTCTACACATGAGTAGTCTGTTCTTTGGAGCCTTCTATACCAAGGATACATCTTACGAGCAGGTAGTAAAGGATTATCTTATTCCTTCTTGTAAGAAAGTTGGTATAGACCCTATCATAGAAGTAGTGGAGAACAAGGGTACCTGGATTAAGAATGTAGCAGAGAAACCGAGAGTTATTTTGTCACAATTAAATGGCTATATTCGTGACAACGATATTCTAGTTTTCGTTGATGCTGACGCAACTATAGAGCGTTACCCTATAGACCTTTGTAAAGTACCAAAGGAGTGTGAAATAGGCTATCATACTCTGAATTGGAATGATTGGTACGGATACAATAATGTAACTCCAGTAAAAGAACTGCTTTCTGGTACAATGATTTTTCGCAATACTGTCAATGTTCGACAGTTATGTGCAGAATGGTACAAGGAAGCAAAAGACTCTAACATATGGGAACAGAGGGTGTTACAGCAATTAATGGTACAGAGAGACGATATTAAAGTATATCATCTTCCCGTAGAGTATTGCTATGTAGATAGTCTTCCAGACGGACGACCACCGTTAGTGAAGTGTGATAATGTTATAATACGTCATTATCAGAAATCAAGACAATTACGAAGGTCTTTATAATGCAAAAAACTGAAGAACACAGAAAAAAACTTTCATTGGCATCTAAAAAAGCATGGAAAAATAATAGACAAAAGTTTATGGACGGTTTAAAAAAGAGAAATCTTAAAGGGAAAAACAATCCTTGGTACGGATGTAAACATACGGAAGAAACTAAGAAAAAGATGAGGGAAAATCATGCTGATGTTTCAGGTGTAAATTGTCATTTTTACATAGATGGTCGTACAGAACTACATATTTTGATTAGAAATTTAAAAGAGTATGATAATTGGAGAAAACAAGTATTTCAAAGAGATAGATACACATGTCAAAAATGCGCTAAAACTGGAATTTATGTTGAACCGCATCATAAAAAATCTTTCTCTCTACTACTTAAAGATTTTCTAAAAAAACATTATAACTTTTCTCCAATAAAACATAAGAATATTTTAATCAAATTGGCTATGTTACATGAACCTTTCTGGAATGTAAACAACGGACAAACATTATGTTCCGAATGTCATGCTAAAACTGATACTTATAAAAAGAACAGGACAGTGAAACATGCGATTTAGACACGCAGGCGTTCTAGTATCTGATTTAAAGAAAGCTAAAGACTTCTATGTAAACGTCTTAGGCTTCAAAATTCTTAAAGAAAAGTCCTTGACAGGTAACTTCATTCAGACTATTATGGGCGTCAAGGGCTTGGAACTAACCTATGTAAAGATGTGTATACCTCCCGATGATATACCAGTATTTGAACTACATCATTGGACAGATACAGACATTGTTTACGGTCTTCGTAATAAATATCAAGCACATATTGCTTTAACCTTTGAAGGAGACTTGAGAGTATTCCATCTTAAGAATCATGATAAGATTAAATTCGTTTCTGCTCCAAAGAGGGACGGTAGCACAAAGGTATTAGTATGTTTTATTGAAGACCCAGATGGCAATCTTATTGAACTAGCGGAAGACCTAAAGGAGAAAAAAAGTGAGAAAAAAACACCTAAAGAATGAAGATGATAAGCGTATGGAACTCTTGGAAGAGTTTGCTAATGCACATACATTGGCACATGATATTAGGGTAACTATTACTACAAACAGTAAATCATTTCAACCTAGATTCAAACAGTCATATGCAAAATATGAGGATGCCAACTTGCTTTCATCTATTATTATGGGAGCAGAATCTTTCTTGTATTGGCTATCTAGAAGTGGATATGAGGTCAAACTTGATAAACGGCCTTAAGTTCGTAAATCTTGAATTGACAAGCAGGTGTAATAAATCTTGCTTCATGTGCGGCCGTCGCAAGATGGAGAAGGACGGACAGAAGACTAACTGGGGAGATATGCCAGTCTCTTTGGCTATCAAAATCTCTAGGATGATACCAGAGGGTACAGTAGTCGCTTTTCATAACAATGGGGAACCCCTACTTTACGATGGTCTCGGTAACGTTCTAAAGCAATACAAGCATACTATTAGATGTTTAGATACTAATGGCAAGCTTTTGGTCAAAAGAGCCTCTGATATTATCGGAGAATTGGACACAATCACGGTCTCTGTTATACAAGATGACCCAGAAGGTGATGCTCAATTTGAGACAGTAAAGGAGTTTTTAGGTATCAAGAGGGGACGTAAACCTCGTATGATTTACAGACTATTAGGAGAGGTGAAAGATGCTGAAAGATGGTATAAATTACCTGGCATTGTTGCAACTAGAGTTTTGCATAGCCCTTTGGGTTCTTTTGGTTATGAGAAGAAAGTAACTATCCCAGAGATTGGAATATGTGTAGAAGCTTTAACTCATGTAGCTATTGATAGGTTCGGAGATGTTTCATGTTGTGTTCGATTTGACCCGGAACGTAAGGGAGTAATTGGCAATGTAGCTAATAGCAGTTTAGATACTATTTGGAATTCAACTAAACGTAAAAACTGGATACAAATGCACGTTGATGGGAAGAGAGATGAAATCCCATTGTGCAGTAAGTGTCAATATTGGGGATTCCCCAGAGGAGCGTAAAATGCCTGTACCGTTTCAACCATTTAAAAAGAAACAAACTAAAGGAGCATGTCCCAACTGTGATGGCACAGGACATGACCCCGATAAAGCAGGTAAGTGCCCTGATTGTAATGGCACTGGATTAATTGAAGTACATTATGAATCAACAGGAGGAATGTAATGACTGATATTTGGGGTAAAATTAGAACTATCGGTTTAATTGTAATGATTGGTTGCGCTACAATCTGCGAAGCGATTCTTATTTATGCCGCTTGCACGGGTGCTATGCACTGGCACTGGCCCTTTTACTGGGGTCTAGGTGTTATTATTGGTGTAGTCGTTACTGAGATTTGGTCATATGTGCAAACGAAGAAAACAATTTCTACTCAATGGAGAGACTGGGCAAAGACGAAACCTCTCGCCGCTTATGGCGCTCTCGGTGCAATGGCAATGGCTTTTCTTGGTCTCATCGTACATTTGGCTTTCTGGGGTGGAATGTTTCAAAAGAAAGAGGATTAAAAATGCATAGTTTGGAAACACGTAGAAAAATGAGTATAGCGAGAACAAGATATCTACGTGCTAATCCAACT
>SESA01000046.1_pt1 | contig 87300 bp, 68 predicted proteins | sample 3171451 | NCBI WGS metagenome assembly SESA01 (sample SAMN06051862, study PRJNA518727) | freshwater metagenome | biome: subpolar coniferous forest; feature: holomictic lake; material: water; isolation source: holomictic Lake 227, 8 m depth | place: Canada: near Kenora, Ontario | collected...
TTCTGCCAATTCTACCAAATAAACCGTATAGATGGTATAAGATTCTTATGATGAGTCATAAGCCATTGTTTTTACTGGAAATAACTAAAAACACTCCGAGTGCGCAAATTCTCCGTAAATAACAATGCAATCTATTGAATGTCAGAGAATTAGACTGTTTTTTATTTTTAATAAGTAATTATAGGTTTCGGCGGGGCTTTCCGCAGGAGCGGCGGTGAATAAGTCTCTTGTGAGGGCATCCGGGAGCGCGCGCTGAATCCATGCCTCACGGTGTGAATAACTCTTGAAAGACGCCCAGCCAAGGCCGTGTCCGCCGGGCGCTTGGCCGCACATTCTCGCCAACTGCCTCGTTATCTCTTCTCCCTGCGCACCGAAGATTCAAATTTGCATCCGCGCCATTTCCTGATAACACTGACCCCCCATTCAGGGCGGCAACGCCGGGGATGGGTGAATTCAAAAAACAAATATCCTATGAGTAAACGTATCGCATTCCTCTTTTCCGGCCAAGGCGCACAAACCGTCGGGATGGGCAAAGACCTGGTTGAACAGTACCCCGTCGCCGCGGATTTGTTCCGCCGGGCCGACTCGGTCCTCCAACGGCCGCTGAGCCAGCTCATGTTCGAGGGGCCGAACGAGGAATTGACGAAGACGGTCCATTGCCAACCGGCGCTGTACGTCCACGGTTCCGCCTGCCTGGCGGCGTTCCTCCAGGAACTGGGGGGGGACCTTCCCGGGGTGATCGCCACTGCCGGCCTTTCGCTGGGGGAATTCACCGCCCACGCCGCCGCCGGGACGTTCGATTTTGAAACCGGCCTGTCGCTGGTGGGCCAGCGCGCCAAGTTCATGCAAGACGCCTGTGAAAACACACAGGGGACCATGGCCGCGATGATCGGGGCGGAAGAGAACACCGTCCGGGACCTGGCCGCCGAAACCGACGTGGACATCGCCAACCTGAACGCCCCCGGGCAGATCGTGATCTCGGGAGAGCGGGCCAAGGTCGAACTGGCCGTTTCCCTGGCCAAAGACCATGGCATCCGGCGGGCCACGCTGCTGAACGTCGCGGGCGCTTACCACTCGCGGCTCATGAACTCCGCCTATGTCCGCCTGGGCAAGGTGCTCGAAGCGACCACCTTCCAGCAGCCGAAATACAAAGTGATCTGCAACGTGGACGCCAAGCCGGTTTCCGAACCCGGCGCGATCCGCGACGCCCTGCGCGAGCAGGTGACGAGCAGCGTTCGCTGGGCGGAGTCGATGGAATATCTCCTGGATGTCGAGAAAATCGACCTCTTCATCGAGTTTGGTCCCGGCGGCGTGCTGGCCGGTCTCTTTGGCCGCATCCGCAAGGGCACCCCGGTGCTTTCCGTAGCCGATGTCCCGAGCCTCCTGACCGCCGTAGCCGCGATCAAGGAAGCCTAAAAAAATCCGGCGCAAATTCGGGCTGCCGCGCTTATCTTTGCCAGCGCGCGCAGCCCTCTCTTTTTTGTGTGAACAGCCCCCTTGTCGAACTCACCGAACGCCTCTTGATGGAGGCCGGCGGCTGGCAGGCCGCCAAGATGGCCCGTGCTTTGGTCGATTCCGGCCGGGTGGTCAGCGCCGCCTACCATCCTCCGGTGCTCAAGGGGATCGTCCGGGAGGGGGATCAGGAATACAAGGCCGGGCTCAAAATCGTTTCCAAAAGCGACATCGAAAACCTTTGCACCTGCCGCGCCTCGCGCCAGTGGGGGACGATTTGCGCCCACTCGCTGGCGGTCGGCTACGCCCTGCTGCTGCACAAAACGGGGCCCGGGTCCGCGATGGCCGGGCCGCCGCCTCCGCCAGCCCCCGCCGCGCCCCCCGCCGAGCGCGGGCCGCGGCTTGTGGATGAGAAGATGGAGCCGGGCTTGGAGCGGGTGGCGCTGAACGTCGTCCTACCGCCGCAGTTTGTGGCGGCATGGGAACGAGGAAACCTGACCGTCGGCATTGAAGTGGAGCGCGGGGGGCGGCGCGCCCTGCTGAATACCCTGGGAACCAGCGGGGCTTTCCGGTGTTCGTGCGCCGACCTGCGGCTGGTGGAGGCCGTGCGCGCCCTGAATAGTGGCGCCTTGGCTGGAATGCTCGTGCTGCCGCGCGAAAAAATGCTCCCTTTCCTGGCGGCCTTGCAAGGGCATCCCCGGGTGACGTTTGGCAAAACGACGGCCGTTCATATTTCCGCGAAGCCGCTGCTTCCCCGGCTGGACGTGACGCCGGACCCGCAAGGCCGGGTCTTGCTGCACGTGGAATGGGCGGCAGGCACCCACTTATTTCTGGCAGGAGAGCGGGGCGTCTGGTCGCTGAAAGGCACCGTTTTTGCTCCCGTCTCGCCGGGGCTCCCCACGGCTTACCTTGATCTCCTGCGCCGCGACATCATGCTGCCGCAGGAACAGGCCGGGGCATTTTTGGCCACGGAACTCCCGGCGTTGCGCCCGTTCTTTGAAGTGAGCGGGGAAAGGGCCTTCGCCGGAGCCGCCGCGTCCCAACTGGTCCCGGAAGCGGGAACCTTTTCGCTCTCGCTGGAGGGGTCTCTCAATCACCTCACGGCCCGGCTCCAGCGGGTTTACTCCAAGCGGGTTGTCACCCTGGGCGTCACCAGTCCGGCGGAAAACTGGGCGCTCCCGGACCCAGCCGACCCGGCGCGCATTTTCTGCCGCAACCTGGAGGCGGAGCGGATGGCGCTGGCGGAATTGACCCGCTTCGGCTTCGCCGGGCCGGATGCCACCGGGCACTACGTGTTGCGGGGGGAACGGGCGATTTTGACGTTTTTTGGCGAAGGCTACCCGGCGCTCGCCGCGCAATGGGAGGTCTCCCTTGGGCCGCGCTTCACCCACGTGACCGAGGGGATCGAACGGATCACGCCCCGGGTGGAGATCCTCCGCTCAGGCGAGGAATGGTTCGATTTGCAATTCGACCTCTCCACCGGAAGCGGCGAACGCTTCTCTGCCGCCGAGGTGCAACGGCTCCTGCAACTCGGGCAAAACCACCTCCGGCTCAAGAGTGGGAAAGTGGCGGTATTTAACGCAGCGTTATTGGATGATTTTCAAAGCGTCCTGCGCGACTGCAACCCGCAGCAGCAGACCCCGGGGAGTTACCGGATCGCCAAGGCGCATGCCGGGTACCTGGAAGCGGCGGCGGCCGAAGCCGGGTTCGCCCTCCAGGCCGGGGCCTCCTGGCGACAGTGGGCGCAATCCCAACAGGGGAAAGCGGCGCTGGAGCCGGTAGCCCTGGGCGATTTGGAGCCGGTTTTAAGAAATTACCAAAAACACGGAGTATCGTGGCTAAGCTTCTTGAGTTCCAATGGGTTAGGCGGAATCTTGGCCGACGATATGGGCCTCGGGAAGACGCTCCAGGCCCTCGCCTTCCTGCGCACCCAGCCGGGGCCTTCTTTGGTCGTCTGCCCCTCGTCGCTGATTTTCAACTGGCAGCGGGAGGCGGAAAAATTCACCCCGGAGCGGAAGGTGCTTCTCCTTGAAGGCCCACAACGGGCGCGCCGGTTTGCGGAAATCCCGAAGGCGGACTTGGTGGTGACGAGTTACCCGCTCTTGCGGCGCGACGCGGTTCACTACCGGGGATTCGCGTTTTCCAGCATCTTTCTGGACGAGGCCCAGCACATCAAAAACCCGGACACGCAGAACGCCCAAGCGGCGGGGATGTTGCGCGCGCAGCACCGGTTCATCCTCACCGGCACGCCGGTGGAAAACTCCGTGCGCGACATCTGGTCTTTGATGCACTTCGTAATGCCGGGGTACCTGGGCGACCGGGACGACTTCCGCGAGCGTTATGAAATCCCGCTCTCCCGGGGCAACGATCCCGAGACATTGGGGCGGCTGGCCAAGCGCCTGCGGCCCTTCCTGTTGCGCCGCCGCAAGAGGGAGGTGGCGGGGGATCTCCCTCAAAAACTCGAAAATGTGGCCTACTGTGAGCTGACCCAGGCGCAGAAAGAGGTGTACACCGCGCTCTTGCAGGGAGCCCGAGCCCAGATCGACACGGCGGCAGGCGAAAAGAACCAGGGCAAAGCGCGGATGTTGATGCTTACCGCCTTGCTCCGGTTGCGCCAGGCGTCGTGCGATTTGCGGCTGCTCGGAGAGGAAATCAAGCATCCGTCGGGGAAAGTGGAGCTTTTTCACGAATTGCTCGAAGAAGCCGTGGATGGCGGCCACCGGGTGCTCGTCTTCAGCCAGTTCGTCTCCATGTTGACCCTCCTGCGCCGGGAACTCGAAGGGGAGGGGATGGCGGTCTGCTATCTGGATGGCCAGACGCGCGACCGGGCGGCCGAGGTGGACCGCTTCCAGAACGGCGACGCGCCCGTTTTCTTGATCAGCCTTAAGGCGGGCGGCACCGGTCTCAACCTGACGGCGGCGGACACGGTGATCCACTTTGACCCATGGTGGAATCCGGCGGTGGAGGCGCAGGCGACCGACCGCGCCCACCGGATCGGCCAAAAGAATGTCGTGACGGCTTACAAATTGATCGCGCGGGGAACCGTGGAAGAGAAAATCCTCCATTTGCAGCGCAAAAAACGCGCCATGATCGACGCGGCCATCGAAAACGAGGAACCGCTGATGGAAGGGCTCACGATGGAGGAAATCCGCGGATTGCTGGAGTAGGGGGCGTCAGCGGTTTGCCGGGTGCGCGAAGTGCCAGTAGAGGACCACGATCCAAAGGACGATTCCGGCTAAAAAGGCCGCCGTCAATTCGGCGATTTTTGTAGAATCCAATGCGACGGGAACCGCGTGGTTGGCCTGCACGATCAACGCATGGAATGCCGCCAGCCAAAGCGTGGCGAGCGTTCCAAACCAAAAGGAATGGTGAAAGAGGTAATCACAAGCCTCCGAGTAGTGCTCGGAAGAACGCCAATATTCCGCGCGCGGCACATTGAGCAGGGAGGCCGGGAAGAAGCGCACAAAGTAGCAAAGTCCGATCACGAAAGAGGAGAAGCCGATCCCGAAAAGGGTGAAAAAGAGAAGATGGCTGGAACGCGACATCCATCCATTGGGGTGCCCGGAGGAGCCAAAGTGGGTCGCCACGCGAGCAGGTAACGTCGGGCCCAAAAGGAGCACCGAAGCAATGAAAAGCGACAACGAAAGGACCCATAGGAAGACGGGGAGCCTGATTTTCATTCTCCCGCGACCGTATGCGCCTCCGGCATAAAAAGAAAGCAGCTTCTACGGCATGGCTGGGGACGAAGAGTTTGCTTCTCCGCGCCCCCCAGTCTCCCCCCTCTTTCCCCTAGTATCTACTTGAAGAAATTCGCGTAAGAATGACGCCGGGCTTTTGGTGTGGGACAAGGCGGAAGGCGTTGGCGCTATCTGAAGATACCGACCGATTGAGCAACGCCGAAAAATTGAAAAAGGGGCCGGAATTATGACGCGAATTTATCACTCACCACACTAGTAGGCGTCGGCCTCGAGGAAGCCTTCCAACTGCCGGATGCGGGTGGGGTGGCGCATCTTGCGCAGCGCTTTGGCTTCGATCTGCCGGATGCGTTCGCGGGTGACTTTGAACTGCCTGCCCACTTCCTCCAGCGTGCGGCTGTAGCCGTCCACCAGGCCGAAGCGCTGTTCGAGCACCTGGCGCTCGCGTTCGGTAAGCGTATCCAGGACGTCTTTGATTTTCTCCTTGAGGAGCACGATGGCGGTCATGTCGGACGGGTTCTCGGCCCCTTTGTCTTCGATGAAGTCGCCAAAGCTGGTGTCGTCGCTGTCGCCGACGGGCGATTGGAGGGAGATCGGCTGCTGCGCCATCTTGAGGACGGCGCGCACGCGCTCGACGGGGAGCTGGATTTCCTCGGCGACTTCCTCCGGGTTGGGTTCCCGCCCATATTCCTGGACGAGCTGTTTCTGCACGCGCATCAGCTTGTTGATCGTCTCGATCATGTGAACCGGGATGCGGATGGTGCGGGCCTGGTCGGCGATGGAGCGGGTGATGGCCTGCCGGATCCACCACGTGGCGTAGGTGGAGAATTTGTAGCCGCGGCGGTATTCGAATTTTTCCACCGCTTTCATGAGGCCCATGTTGCCTTCCTGGATCAGGTCGAGGAAGGAGAGGCCGCGATTCGTGTATTTCTTGGCGATGGAGATCACCAGGCGCAGGTTGGCTTCGACCATCTCGGTCTTGGCCTTGAGGGCCTTGCGCAGCCACGATTTGAGGGTCTGGTATTCGGTGACGAATTCGTCGGAGGTCTGCCAGGTGCGGGCCTGGATTTCCTTCTGCTTGGCCTGGTAGGCGGCGGCGGCTTCGGGCTTGCCGGCGTGGACGCGCTTGGCGATTTCGTCGCGCAGGAAGGAAACGGTGCGGAACTGCTCGTCGGCGATGTTGACGAATTCCTCGGTGACTTTCTGTTTGAAGTAGAACTTCGGGTAGAGCTTCTGGAGCGCGGCGTGGGCTTTGGTGAACTCCACACCCGCCTTGGCCTGGGCGCTCTTGGAGGTCTGGCTCATGACGGCTTTGTAGGTGCGGACGGCCTCTCCGGTGGCTTTCTCCACTTGCTCGCAAAGTTTGGGCAGCGCCTTCATGTAGCGCTCGCGGCTCTCGATTTTTTTGTCGAGGATGACGCGGTCGAACCGTTCGCGGCCTTCGTTGAGCTTGCCGGCGAGGTCGAGGTAGGCGCGGGCGATGAAGCCGAAGCGGTTGACGTAGCGCTGGACGTTGAGTTCGGCTTCCTCGATGCGCTTGGAAATTTCGACTTCCTGTTCGCGGGTCAGGAGGGGGACCTGCCCCATCTGCTTCAAATACATGCGGACGGGATCGTCCAGGATATCGAGCTTGGTGTCGGTCTTGTCTTCCTCTTCGTCCTCTTCGGAATCCTTTTTGCCGTCCTTGTAGCTATCGACCTGGGAGGCGTCGATGATGTCGATCTCCATGCCGCGCAGGCGGTTCAAGATCGCTTCCATCTCGTCGGGCTCGTTGACGCTCTCCGGGAGGGCTTCGTTGAGGTCGTCAAAAGTCAGGTAGCCCTGTTCTTTGGCGAGTTTGATCAGTTCCCGGAGTTTCTCGGCCATCTCCGGGGTATCGACGTTGAAGGCCACCGGAGCGGCAACCGCCGGAGCATGGGGCTTTGAGGCCGGGGCTTTGTTGGCGGCTTGCTTGGAATGGCCTTCCGCGGGCTTCGATGCGGGCTTGGCTTTGGCTGCGGCGGGCTGTGGCGCGGCTTTGGGGGCCGGTTTTCCGTGGGGCTTGGGGATGGTCTTGGATGCGGCGGGGGCTGCGGCTTTGGAGGGCATGCTGCCTTTGGAGACGGCGTGGGAGGCCGGTGTTTTGCCCGCCGGTTTGGCGGACGGTTTTACGACCGCGCTTTTGTGGGGCGTGGCTTTGGCGGGAATCGCCTTGGCATGCGCGGCCTTGGCGGCGGGCGCTTTTGCGCTGGGTTTGTGTCCGGAAGATGGGCTGACGTGCTTCGCCGTTTTTTTATCTATTTTCGCGGCTGGGGCGTGTTTCGAGAGTGGAGAAGCGGATTTCTTGGTGGTCATACCCAGGCGAGTTCGGACTTTTGTCTTGCCCCCAAAGTGGTTGAAGCGGGAGACGACAAAGGTCGGGTAATATGAGAAAGGGTTTTGGCGAGGTCAAGGAGTTGTTTTGGATTCTCCAAATTTTTATCACGCGCTGGAACGGGGGAAACAGGGGAATCAGGCAAGGAAGAGAAGCGTTTTTCATGCCCGCAAGGCGTTGATCTGCTGCTGAAGTTGCTGAACGCGCCCTTGGAGCTGGAGAATTTCGTCAAAATCGATGCCGGGAAGGCGAAGCCGGGAAGCGGCGGCGTTGAGCTGGCGTTCCAGATCGCGGCGTTCCAGGTCACGCCAGCAATCATCGGCCAGCCGGAGAGGATCGGCGGCGATTTCGCGGCGCTCCTTGTCGTCCTGTCTTTCGAGCAACTCGGCCAGGGCGGCTTGCGCGGCATCGCTGCAGGAAGCCAGGAAGGCGGTCACGGAAGCGGGGTTGGCGGGATCAAAGCGGGCTCGCATGACGGTGAGAAGGATCTCACCGTCGGGGAGGGACTCAAAAAGAGGTTCCCACGGGCGCGTAAGGAGCCACTGGCGCACGTCCGGGTTGAGGAGGGCCAACTGGCAGAGGAGGCGGGTCGTGTTGCTCATGGCGGGGAGCTCTTCGGCCTCCGCTGATTCCACCGGCGCTTCCTCGGCGTCCAGGGGGCGCCGCCGGTCCGGCTTGGCGGCTTCGGCTACGAGAAGGGAGAACTGCGCGGGGGCAAGTTCCAGCCGGGCGCTGACGTTGTGGATGACGGCGTCGCGCAAGATGGGGTCGGCGACGAGGGCGGCGCGTTCCGCCATTTTGCGTGCGAAAGCTGCTTTCCCTTTGGGCGTGGCAAAGTCCGGCGTGGCGGCGGCGCGTTCGATCAGGCAGTCAAAAAAATCGCGGGCCTGGGCGATCTGGCGCGCGAACGCCTCGGGCCCCTCGGCGCGGATGAGCGAGTCGGGGTCGTGACCGGCGGGCATCTCGGCCACGCGAACGCTCAGATCCGCCGCCAACAGGGCGGGCAGGGAACGCTCCGCCGCTTTCAGCCCGGCGGCATCGGCGTCAAAACAGAGAATGACTTCGTCCGCGCCGCAGCGTTGTTTCAGGAGACGCGCCTGTTGGAAGGTGAACGCCGTTCCCTGGGAGGCCGTGACGTTCTGGACACCCGCTTCATACACCGTGATGAGGTCGATCTGCCCTTCGCAGACAATGGCGGCTTTTTGGTTGAGGATGGCCCGCTTGGTCTTTTGGAGGCCGAAGAGGACGTTGCCTTTGGTAAAGAGCGGGGTTTCGGGCGAGTTGACGTATTTGCCCCCAAAGGCTTCCGGATTCAAGACCCGCCCGCTAAAGGCGATGACTTCGCCCTGCTCGTTGCAGATCGGGAACATCAGGCGGTCGCGGAAGCGGTCGTAAAAATGGGAAGGCGCGGTGGCCTCCTCCGTTTCTTTCCAGGTGACGAGCCCGCTGGCGGTCAATTCGTCGTCCCTGTAGCCTTCGCCGCGTGCCCATTGCGTGAGGGCGTCCCAGGCATTGGGCGCGTAACCGAGCTTCCAGCTTTTGGCCACCTCTGTGGTGATGCCCCGGCTTTTGAGGTAATCCCGCGCCCCTTGCGCCGCCCGGGTGCGGAGCAGGTTCGTATGGAACCACTCGGCCACCGCTGCGTGCAGGGCCAGGAGCCGCCGTTTCAGTTTCTGCTGGGCGTCTTCCTCGGCGGTGAGCGGTTCCTCCTCGATGCGGATGCCGACGCGCGCCGCCAGCCTTTTTACGGCTTCGGGGAAGGGGATGTTTTCATACAATTCCACGAATTTGAAGACGCCGCCGCCCGCGCCGCACCCAAAGCATTTGAAGATCTGCCGGGCGGGATTCACATTGAAGGACGCCGTTTTCTCCTGGTGAAACGGGCAGCGCGCTTTGTAGGCCGACCCGGCCCGCTTCAGCGGAAAATACCCCGAGATGACCTCGACGATGTCGTTTGCCTGGGCAACTTGTTCGAGGAGGTGTTCGGGGATCATGATGGAAAGGGCAAGACTAACGGGCCTCGGGGAAAACATCAATGGAAGAGCATTCTGGCTTTGCCATCCTGGGAGCTTCTGCGCCATACTCCCGGCATTCTCTCCCGGCAAGGGAGGAGGTTATCATGCTCGAATATCTCTTAATCGCCACCGGCGGGGCCTTGGGCAGCGTCGCCCGTTACTGGGTTTCCGGCGCTGTGGCCCAACGCTTTGGCGAGTTTTTTCCCTTCGGGACGCTGATCGTCAATATCACGGGCTCGTTCGTGATCGGTTTCTTCGCCACGCTGACCGCCCCGGAGGGCCGTGTCTATGTCACCCCCGGCTGCCGGCAATTTGTGATGCTCGGGATCTGCGGCGGCTACACCACTTTTTCTTCGTTCAGCCTGCAGACGCTCAACCTGGCCCGCGACGGCGAATGGTTCTCTGCCGGAGCCAACGCGGTCCTTTCCCTGGGGGCCTGCCTCGTGGCAGTGGCGCTTGGGCACCTGCTGGCAATCACCCTCAACAAAACGTAAAAAACAATGGAACTCCCTCAGGAATCGATGCTTCTGCGGATTTACATCGGCGAAAGCGACCGGCTTGGGCATGAAGCGCTTTTCGAGGCGCTCGTGCGGAAGGCGCGGGAAATGCACCTGGCCGGAGCCACCGTGTTGCGCGGTCCGCTGGGCTATGGAGCCTCCAGCCGGGTCCACACGGCGAAAATACTGCGACTCTCCATGGATCTGCCCATCGTGATCGAGATCATCGACAGCCAGGAGAAGATCGAGACATTCCTCCCCGTACTGGATGAAGTGATTGAAGGAGGGCTCGTTACGCTGGAACCCGTCCGCGTACTCCATTACCGCCGCAAAATACAGGGTTAGAAGGAAAGACGCGAAGAAGGGGAGAGGCCCCTCCCGGCGGCATCATGCACAAGGCCTGGGCGATAGTTCGCACAGCGAAGCATTTCACCCTAAAAGGTTTACTGTGCGAACTACCTCCATCTTGAGTACCCTAGGTGTCATACACCTTTTTAGGCAAAAAGGTATTCATCGAATTCCTATGGTGTCCATACACCGTAAGGAGGCGCAAGGCCCAGGCGTCCCTAAAGGCAGTTCGCAGGGCGAACCATAGGCCAAAGAGCCCATTGCGACTTATTCGCAACGCCAAAAGGACCACGGAATCTCTCTGAAGAGATCCCAGAGAACGGGAGGTCTGGAGGTGGCGGAAGGGCGTCCGGTGGGTGGCCGCAGGGCCTATCCGAGAGAAATCGCTTGGGAGAGCTAGAGAAAGTTTCCGCGTCGCCATAAGGGCAGCTACAGAGGAAACAGCCCCAATGGGGCGGCAACAACAAGGGGCGACCCAACCCGTGGAATCATCCGGCGGCGGTGCGCAAAGGGTGGCTCGCATTCCGTAGAAGACGCCCGGGGAAATGCCGACCAGCAGATAGCCAGTCGGAGAGATTCAGGGGATCCCTGAGAGAAAAACCTGCGTTGTGCGCAAGTTACTCACAGGCGCTCCTTGGGTATCTGAATAACTCCAGGGGCAAATGAAGGGGGACGCAAAGGAGATAACTTCCTCCACATTTTATTCACAACCCGGCAACCCTGTCCCCAAGAACAGGATATCCACAACATCATACAATGTATGTCATATTAAATCGCACCTGGGAGAGCCCGAGGGCGGCGGTGTTGTCGGCTCTTCCCAACTCAACCCCTTCCGAATCCTTCGCTGGGCGAAGTAATCCCTTCGCCTTGCGAACAACTTCCCATTACACGCGGTCGTGGATGCCGACGATGCCGGCGTGGTCCGCGCAGTGGGCGCAACAGTAGACGGCGCTTCCGGCTTGTACGCCGTGGCCGATCACTTTGCAGCCGCAGGCGGCGCATTCGGGAGCCAGGGCGTGGATGGCGCATTCAAAGCTGTCGAAATAATGTTCCTCCCCTTCAAGGATCACTTCGAGGGGCCGATCGTAGTCGTTGCCGCAAACTTCGCATTTCATATACCTGCCCATCGGCGGAAGCCCTGCTCCCGGGCGCATGGAACAGCAAGCCGGTATTTTCCACTACTCGAAATACGCCTTGAGGACGTATTGCTCGATCATGCGGTGGGTATTGAAGAAGGAGCCGTTGAGCGCGATGCAGTGGCGCATAATGTCGAGGTAGCGTTCCTGCTCCTGGTAATACAGCGGCAGAATCTTTTTTTCGAGCTGGTCGTAGAGCAACGCGGCGTCATTCTGGCGCGGAGCGTCTCCCTCCACCGGAAGCCCGCCGATGGGCCAGCCGGTGACGCCTTCGATGCACCCTTCGATCCACCAGCCGTCCAGAATGCTCAGGCTCGGGACGCCGTTAAGCGCGGCTTTCATCCCGCTGGTGCCGGAGGCTTCCATCGGCGGCTGCGGGGTGTTGAGCCAGAGATCGACGCCGGAAACCATGAGGTGCGCGATTTCCATGTCATAGTGCTCCAGGAAGGCGACGGGGATCTCCTGTTTGAGGCTTTTGCCGATTTCAAAGATCCGGTGGATAATTTCGCGCCCTTCCCTGTCGTTGGGGTGCGCTTTTCCCGCGAAGACGATCTGGATGCGCCGTTCCCTGGCGATGCGTTTGAGCCGCTCCACGTCGGCAAAGAGGAGTTCGGGCCGTTTGTAGGCGGTGGCGCGCCGGGCGAAGCCGAGGGTGAAAACGTCGCCGTCCATCCCGGTGTTGCTTTCCCGGTTGACGTAGCGCAGGAGTTCCTGCTTGGCGGCGTGGTGGGCGTGCCAGACCTGCTCCTTGGGGATGCTCAACGCATAACGCAAACTGAAATTGTCCTGACGCCAGCCGGGGATGTGGCGGTCAAAGAGCGCGGCGAAGGGGGCGGAAACCCAGGTGCCGCCGTGGACGCCGTTGGTGATGGCGTCAATGGTGTAGCGGGCGAACATATGCTGGGCCACCTGGCCGTGCTTCTTGGCCACGCCGTTGATGTAGTGGCTCAGGTTGAGCGCGAGGTAGGTCATGTTCACCATGCCGTCGCAACAGAAGAATTCCTTCATTTCCTCCACTTCCCGGCGCTCCAGAACGCGGTTGATCAGATCCACGGGGAATTGGTCGTGCCCGGCGGGGACGGGCGTATGCGTGGTGAAGACGCAGAGACGTTTGACGGCTTCCATGTCGTCGGCGTTGAAGGTGGGGCGCCCGGCTTTCTGCGCCTCTTCATCGAGCAGTTCGAGGCCGAGCAGGCTGGCGTGGCCTTCGTTCATGTGGTAGCGGGCGATGTTCCGGTAGCCGAGCGCCCGGAGCATGCGCACGCCGCCGATGCCGAGGATGACTTCCTGGCAGAGCCGGTAGCGCGCGGCGCCACCGTAGAGGGAGTCGGTCAAATGGCGGTCCCATTCCGAGTTTTCCGGCAGGTCGGTGTCCAGGAAATAGACGAGCACAAGGAAGCCGCCCGCGCCGGTGACTTCGGAAACCCAGGCGCGGATCTGCACCGGGCGGCCTTCGATCTGCACGGTGGCGCGGCCGGGCAGTTCCATGAGAAAATCCTCCGGAACCCACGCGACGGGCTCCTCGGTTTGCCAGCCCTCGGCGTCCAGTCGCTGATAAAAATATCCTTTGCGGTGGAGCAGCGTGACGGCCACCATGGGCACTTTCATATCCGCTGCGGCGCGGATGGTGTCGCCTGCCAGAATCCCCAGGCCACCGCTGTAGGTGGGCACGCGCGCATCAATGCCGACTTCCATGGAAAAATAGGCAACCACTGAACGCGACTTGTTCATACCTTCATTCATAGCACAGCGTGGCCGCCTGTCCCGCGCAAAAAACCCCGGTTTGGCCGATGGATTTTGCCTTGCCGCCTTTCCTCCCCTTCCCTACGTTGGCACCGCCCAAGGAAATCATCCTTCGTTTCGGAAAAAAACTCATCCTCTTATGAAAACTCTTCTTGCCCTCTTCCTGGCGGTTTGCGCCTCCCCTCTCCTCGCGCTGGCCCAACAAGCAACCGCTCCGGCGCGCCCGGATATCGAGGAATTGCTGAGCGTCATGCGCGTTGAAAAAACGATGCAGGCCGCCATGGCGCAGGTGAAACGGCTGGTGCCTCAAATGACGGCCAATATTGCCGCCCAGTCCAAGCTCCCTGCCGATGCCGCCGCCAAGACCACGGCCATGCAAGAGAAACTCTTTGCGCTCGTTGAGCAGGAAATGAGCTGGCAGAACATCAAGCCCGAGATCGCCCAAATTTATGGAGAATCCCTGACGCCGGAAGAAGTCAAAGGGATCACCGCCTTTTACAAGAGCCCCGCAGGCCAGGCGTTCCTCGACAAGCAACCGGTCATCGTAGGAAAGACCATCGCATGGAAGCAGAGAATGATGGGCGGCCTGATGCCCAAAATCCAGGCGTTGGTTCAGTCGGAGTTGAGCGCGGCTTCCAAGGACGAGGCCAAAACCCAGCCTGCTAAATAGCCTCGACTACCTTGGCAGGCCGCACGTCTTGCTCTTGTAGTGCTGGTGGTAACCTTCCGCCGGGTAGAACGGCCCGGCGGGAACGATCTCCGTGACGATGGGCGGCTTGGCGGGCATTTCCCGCGCCGCCTTGGAGGCCTCGGCGGCCGCCTTCTGCTCCGGCGTGTGGGCAAAGATCGCTGAGCGGTAGTTATCGCCGATGTCCGGCCCCTGCCCGCCCTTCTGGCGCGGGTCGTGGATCTTCCAAAACAGATCCAGCAATTGGGCATAGCTGACGGCCGCCGGGTCAAACTCCACTTGCACGGCCTCGGCATGGCCGGTGGTGTGCGAGCAGACCTCTTCATACGTCGGGTTGGGAACATGGCCGCCGGTATAGCCCGCCGTCGTTTTGAGAACGCCCCGGGTCTGGTCAAAAGCGGCCTGCACGCCCCAGAAACACCCGGCGGCAAAAGTGGCCGTCTCCGTCCGCACCAGCCGGAGCGCCACGGCGTTCATGCAATAGCGCAGCCCGGTGGGCGGCGGACCGTCCGGGAAGACATGGCCGAGATGGGAATCGCACCGGGCGCAGGAGACTTCATCCCGAACCATCCCATGGCGGGTATCCCGGGTAATGCGGACGCGGTCGGACCCCATCGCCTCGGCGAAGCTGGGCCAGCCGGTGCCGGACTCGAATTTCCTCCCCGCATCAAAAAGCGGGTTGCCGCAGGCTGCGCAGACAAAGTTTCCGGTTTGGTGCGGAGCCCAGCACTGGCCGGTGGCAGGCGGCTCCGTCCCCCGTTCCCGCATTACCGCATATTGCTGTGGCGTGAGAAGCTTGCGCCATTCGTCTTCGGAGAGGTGGACTTTTTCGTTCATGGGAATCGCCTCCAGCTTGGCCCGAATTTGCTCCGCTGTTGAGGGCGCCCCGATCCCGGCGCGGAAGGCCAGGAACCCGATCACCGCGGTCAAAAGCAGGGTTTTCATGGGGAAATAGCTTTCCCTCACCCTACACGGAAACAGCCCGCATGCAAACGCACTCACCAGGGGGACAATCTATCCTCTCCCCTCTAGAGCGGTTTCGGTTTATTTTGTCGTATGCTCTTCGGCGGCGAGAGTCGCTGTGCGTCTTTTTGCGCTTGGGCTGTATTTACAAATACAGCCGCTGCGCTCAAAAAGCCCCGCATCAACCCTCGGCGCTCTCAGATCATTGCGACAAAATAACCCAAAAACGCTCTATCGCCTATCTGCGCTTTCAGCGCATCTGCACGGAAACCTCGCGTTTCGCCGGATTGTCCGCCGTCTGCTTGCGGACGAAGGAGACGATTTCCTCCTGGAGCGCCTCGCAGCCGCGGCTCCAGCTTTTGCGGGCGCGCAGTTGTTTGACGCACGGGGCCAGCCCGATGAGATCGACATCCGTCGTCCCCGCGCCGATGAGCGAACGCAACTGCTCGCGCAAGCGGTTGAAAAACGCCAGTTCATACCCGGCCCCGGCCTCCCGCGCCAAAGCGGCCAGATCAAGCCGTTCCCCCGGCCTCCCGAGCGCCAGATAGCCGCCGACTTCCGAGTAGCCGATCCCTTGCAGCACGTCGCGGATGCGTTCCGTCAAACGCGGCACGGAAATCACGTTCTCTTGATAATGGGAGGCTAGCGAAAGCTCGACCGTCTCCGCGACGTGCTCGGCCAGCCACCATTTGGAAAAACCGGCTTTGAACGCCGCCTTGGCCAGGGCGCGAACGATCCAGCCGCGCTGGAACGCAACCGCCCTCCCATCGTCCAACTGCACCAGAGGAAGCCCGTCGGCAAGTGCGATCATTTGAAGAGTTCCGGTTGCAGGGCGCTCGCTTTGGCGCGGCGCCCCATGTTTTGGATTTCGTCGAGAAATTCGCCGATGTCCTGGAACTGCCGGTAAACGGAGGCGTACCGGACGTAGGCCACCTGGTCGAGGGCGTGCAATTTTTCCATCACCTTGGCGCCGACGACGCTGGAAGCCGTCTCGCGTCCGCCCTCGGCTTCCAATTCGGCCTCGATCTCCTCCACGGCTTTTTCAATCACCTGCAGGGAGATGGGCCTTTTTTCGCAGGCTTTGAGCATGCCGTTGACCAGCTTGCGGCGGTCGAACGGCTCGCTGCGGCCATCCCTCTTCGTCACGCGGATCAATTCGTGCTCGATCTCCTCGTACGTGGTGAAGCGCTGCTGGCAGCCCGTGCATTCACGGCGGCGGCGGATCGACGCTCCGTCTTTCGACGAGCGTGAATCAATGACCCGGTCTTCTTGGTTTCCGCACTTGGGGCAGCGCATGGTGGTTAAATTGGGTACCCGCCTCCATCTAAACACAACATCTTGTGGTGTCAAACTTTCCCCTTCTTCGCATGCGGGGGAAAAAACAGGCGGAAAAAAAGCGGAGATTCCGGCGATAAACGCATTTTCGCGGCAGGCAGCGAATCAGTTTAAGCGGGGGCGAGGCGCAGACGTTTTTTGTGGATTCCTTTGCGCGCCGCTTTCCGCGAACAGACATTGAACCGGCCATGAATCCTGAAAACCTGGACGCGCCCCATGGCGGCACGGCGGGCAGCCGCCGCCCCGGAGCGAAGGCGATCACGATGGCGATGATCGCCAAAGCCGCCGGAGTGTCGCAGGGGGCCATCTCTTCTTTGCTCAACGACCGCGACTACGGCATCCGCGTGAGCGCCAAAACCCGCGAGCGGGTCTTCCGGGTCTGCCGCGAAATGGGGTATGTGCCCAACGATCTGCGCGCCGTGGTGCGGATGTACCCGGAACAGGGGGATTTTGCCCTGCTTGTTTCCCAGGAGGCCGAGCCCCCCTTTGCCTACGAGGTCGCCAAGGCCCTCCTGGCGCAAATTCCAGTCCACCATCTTTCGATTGCATGGTACGACCCGGCCCTCGATTATGAGGCCCAGCCGGCCGATCTCCCCGTGCCGGTCCAAACAGGCGTCGCCTCGAAATTCATCACGGTGGGGAAACCGAGTCCCTCCCTTTTTTCCGCCATTCTGGCGCGCGAAGCTCCGGGCGTTCATATCGGCCAGGACGCGGGCGTGGCTGGTTTCACAAGCCTTGTGCCCGAGTATGCCCGCGCCTCGCGGCTGGCCATGGATACCCTCTTGTCGCTGGGGCACCAACGGATCGCCATCCTCTCCGGCCCGTTCGGCTCCACCGACCCCGTGGTCATTGAGCTGAACTACGGCGTGCGGGCCGCGTACGACGCGCTCAAAATCCCCATCGAAGCCCAGAACGTCATTTACGGCGCTCCTTCCTTTGAACACGGGGCCGCCTCCGCCGATCTCCTGCTGGACCGCCCGCAAAAGCCGACCGCCGTCTTCTGCTTTTCGCCGCTGGCCGCCGCGGGCATCCTGCACCGGGCACAGGCGCGCGGCCTCAAGGTGCCGGGGGATTTGAGCGTCATCGCCTTTGGCGAAGCGGACTTCTGTCCCCTCCTCTACCCGCCGCTCAGCACCGTCTCCCTCTCTTCCCAAGAGGCCGCCAAGAAAGCCATCGAGGAATTACAAACACGCCTCAAGACCCAGGATACCACCTCCACCCGCCGGATCGGGATGCGCTGCACCCTGGTTGACCGAAATTCCACGGCACGGTTAAACGAGCATTGACAAGCCCCTTGCCCGCTTCCTAAGGTTGTTACTTCAAACCGCATGAAGGCCCCTCAATTCTATATCACCCTGGCCATTGGCACGCTGTGTCTCATTTTGAGCATCACGTTCATCGTGCTCGGCAAAAACAACAATAGCCTGCAACGCCAGGTTCAAGCCCAGCAGGAAGAGATCAACCGCGGCAATCAGAGCATCCAGATCCGCCAGAATCTCCTCAAGGATATGGCCGAGTTGTCATTGAAAAACGACAAGATCAAGCAAATCCTCTCGAACAACGGTTACACCATCAACGTCGCCCCCACCCCTTCACCCACGCCCGCAAAATGAACGAATCCATGGCTGATTTTGAATCTGAACCGGCCCAGCAGATGAGCGCCTTTTTGCCGCTCGCGCTGCTGGGTGTCAGCTTTGCATTGTTGCTTGTTTTCCAGGTTTCCGTGCTCCTGCCACAACGGACTTTCTTGCAGCAGGTACTCACGCAAAATGAGCAGGGAGTCCAGCAGTCCAAACAAGTGCAGGCCAGCTTGCAACGGCTGGTGATGGATGTCGTGACCGCCGCTTCGGATGACAAGGACGCGCAGTCCATCATCGCCAAATATGGCATCCAGGTGAGTGGCCCCTCGCCGATCCCCGCGGCTCCCGCCGCAAGCCCGGCCAAGTAAGCATCTTTTCCCCATGGAAGCGCAGGCCCGGGCCGTTGTCCGCCGGCTCCGTGATGCGGGATTTCTCGCATTCTACGCTGGCGGCTGCGTAAGGGACACGCTCCTGGGGTTGGCGCCCAAAGACTTCGATATCGCCACCAGCGCGCCGCCCCACGAGGTCCAGCGCCTATTTCCCCGCACCATCGCGGTGGGCGCCCACTTTGGGGTGATCTGCGTGCTGCAAGAGGGGATTCCCTTTGAGGTCGCCACCTTCCGCTCCGACGACGCCTACATAGACGGCCGCCGCCCCACCGGCGTCACCTATTCCACCCCGCAGCTCGACGCCGCGCGGCGCGACTTCACCATCAACGGGCTCTTCTTCGATCCGCTTGGCGGCGAAGTCATCGACTACGTTCACGGCCGCGAGGACCTCAAAGCCGGCATTCTGCGCGCCATCGGCGACCCCGCCCAGCGCTTTCGCGAGGACCGTCTTCGCCTGCTGCGGGCCGTCCGGTTCGCCGCCGCGTTCGGGTTCACCATCGAACCCGCCACCTGGGATGCCTTGCGCGCCAACGCCGCGGAGATCCACGTGGTGAGCGCCGAGCGGATCCGCGAAGAACTGGTTCGCATCTTCACCGCCCCCGGCCGGGTGCGCGGCTTCGACCTGCTCGACTCCAGCGGCCTGCTGGCCCAGGTTCTCCCGGAAATCACGACCCTCAAAGGCTGCGAACAGCCGCCCCAATTCCACCCCGAGGGGGATGTCTACGTCCACACCCGCCGGATGCTGGAATTGCTCCCCCTGGAAACGAGCGTGCCGCTCGCCTTCTCCGTCCTCTTCCACGACATCGGCAAACCGGCCACCTTTTCGCGCGACCCCGCCGATGGGCGCATTCGCTTCAGCGGGCACGACAAAGTGAGCGCGGAAATGACGTTTCGCGTCATGGAGCGCCTCCGTTTTTCCCGCGACGAAATCGACGCCACGGTGGAAGCCGTCGCCAACCACATGGTGTTCAAGGACGTGCAATCCATGCGTGTCGCGCGGCTGAAGCGCTTCATGGCGAGGCCGCATTTCGCCGACGAACTGGAACTTCACCGCGTCGATTGCGCCAGCAGCCACGGCATGTTGGACAATTACACGTTTCTCCTGCAAAAGAGAGACGAGTTCGCCAGCGAACCGCTCATCCCGCCGCCGCTCGTCAACGGCCGGGACCTCCTCGCGCTCGGCTGGAAGCCGGGGCCCAAAATCGGCGAAGTCCTGGAAGCCGTCCAGACCCGGCAACTGGAGGGCGCGCTTCATACCCGCGAAGAAGCGCTCGCCTGGGTGAAGTCGGAATATCCGGCGTAAGGTCAGCCGACGCGATGGAGCCGGACGCTCTTGGAGAGGGCGATCAGGACAAACAAATAAAATACAAAGAAGTGCCGCACGGTAATATGGCCATTGTTAACCGTGTGTCCCGCCATCACAAACAGCCAGATCAAGGAGGTAAACAGGGCGGCCCCGAAAGTGGGCAGGAGATTGCCGCCTGCCGGCCTGCAAAAGGTCAACGCGATGGGCGTGGATCGCGCCCGGCACGGCAGGACGATTTGGAATTGATGGAACAGGACGACCGGGAGCAAAAGGACCGCAGCCACAGGAAACACCGGAGCGAATTGGAATAACCCCAGGTGGATAAAATACTGGATGTAGTTATACAAAGAAGAAATCACCATCCTGATATAGGGATTTTCGACGGTTCCCAGCAAATATTGGAAAGGGTGCAAAAGGTAATATGCCCCCCCGAGGGCTCCCGTTTTTTGGAGCATCGGCAAAAGCCCGCTCTCTCCGCCATGAAGGCCGGCGCGTTCCGTAGCGGTGGCCCGGAATTCCTCAATCGCGGCCTGGAAACTTCCGGTTCCTCCCACTACTTGCAGAAAATGCAGGCAATGCGCCAGGCCAAAACCGGCAACCGGAAGCGCCAGACACAGAGCCAAAGTGAGCTTGGACGGGGTATAGCCTTCCGATTTGCGCAACAGCCAGAACGGCCACGCAATCAATCCGACGACAAAAAACTGGTCAAACGATAACCATCCCTGAAGGAAACCGAAGAGGAACAGAGCCGCCCAGTGCCATTTCGGAATAGGAGTCTGCCGCCAATACATGCGAAGCAAGAGAGAGATTTGCAATAAAAGCAGGGCAAGCGAGTACCCCTGATAATGCAATCCCGGCATGCAGGCATGGAACATCGGCAGCAACACACATCCAGCCGCGATGAATACAGCCCGGCCCGTTCCAAATCTTTGCGCCACCGTTATAAAAAAGATCGCCGATGCAAACAGCCCGATCCCCAGGGGGAAAAGCCTCAAAAGGCGCATGTTCTCAAGACCGACGACATGCCCGATCAAGGCAAGCATGACGTCGGGGCCCTCTGGATAGTGGGTATAAACCCACAAGTCTGGGTTTGCGCAACGAGCGGGCAGGCGCAATCTGTATTCCAGCGGGACGGCACCGTCCGCCCCCACGATCATGGCATAGACCCCCTCGCCGTGAAGCCGTTTTCCATAGGCTTGCCGAGGCAGGCCGTGGTACGACCACAGGCCATCTTGGATGTAGGCGTCCGCCGCCCTCAGCGCATTCGCTTCGGAAAAGCCGTCCGTATGCTTCGAAACCCCCGGGCCGATTTTGATCAAATACAAGCCTTGGAGAAGGATCAGAAGGGCAAAAACGCTCCCCAAAAACCATCGCAAGGCGGGCTCCTGGAACAGCGCGTCGTGGCGAGGCAGTATCGTGTCGTGGGCAGTATTTTGCGAAACGGACTTTGCCATAATCTTTATTTGCAAGTGGGGAGGGAGGAACGAACGACCACACCAAGGGGCTGGCCTTGGGTGTTTTGCCAAACCAGCGGCAACCGGATTACTCCATGATCTCCAACGGAGGAACCTTCCCCCCCCACGCATTCGCCTGGAGCGAGCAGCGCCAGCAAGTGATCCAGCACCAATCGGGGCAAAAGGCGGCGCATGCAGATGTTGTCACCGCCGCAGGGCGGCGAATCCACTTCGTAAATGCAAGGGCTGCATGGAACGGGCGCGTAGAGGGTGACCACTCCGGGCCCCTCTATTCCATAGTGAATAGGATCTGCGGGGCCAACCAAGCAAACGACAGGCCTTTGAAGGGCAAAAACGATATGCATTGGCCCTGTGTCATTCGTCAGAACGCATTGTGCTTTTTCGATAAGCGCAAATAGCTCGCCCATCGATAGCATTCCCGCCGTATTGAATACGCGGCAGCGAACGGACTGCGGTAGCATTTCCACCAAACTGGATGTAAAGTCGGCCTCCGACTTTGCTCCCATGAGCACAACGTTGAATCCCTTCTGGGTGAGTCCTTCGATAGCCTCTTTGAAATATTCCTTGGGCCAGCGTCTTTCTCGCAAGAGATCCGAGGCGTTTGGATTGATGAGGAGATACGACTGCCCCTCTTTCAGCCCCAGGGAAGACAATTTCTCTCGCATCGACTGGCGCTCGGCAGGGTCGATACGGATCGAACTTAAAGTGTCGTTTTCCATCGAAGCCCCCGCGGCCCCCCCCAATTGCAGGTAAATCTTCCGAATCGGCATCCGGGTGTTGAAATAAACCAGATGGGTGTAAATCCCCTTCTTGAACCGGTTGGAATGCCGGTAAAACCCGAGCCGGTTGCGCGCAAGGCTGAAGAGGGAAAGCAAACAGGTAAACCCGGAGTAGATTTCCAAATCGAAGAAGTGGTCCACGCGGCAAGAAATCAGATTCCAAAGCACCTTGGCGGTGGTCCCCAGCATGGGCAGCGCCCCCCGGTCATCCAGGTAAAGCGCCTCATCGATCTCTTCCAACAGTGGCACTAGCCCGGCGTTGCCCCGGAGCGTCACGAAGGTCAGGCGCGCCTGGGGGAATTGTTGCTTCAGCGCGCGCAGGAGGGGCGTCGCTTGCAGGATGCTGCCCATTCCCACCAATTTGCAGACCACGATCCGGCGGGTGGCTGACGGGTTGACCGAATGATCCCGGTGCAGCAGGTGCCCGAGAATCCTCACGAGCGCGTTGAGCACAACAGCCAACGGAACTGCCAGGAGGCGATCGAGGAGGATCCGTTGGTGAAAAGTCATCACAATCTTGTGGCTAAAAAAAGGGGGGGCTTCAAGCAATATTCCCCAAGGAATTATTTACACAAACCGGAGCGGGCCGGTTTCCGACGGCAGCAGCGCGTGCTTGCAGAGGAGCGCGCGGAAACGCTCGATCCCCTCTTTTTCCGCCGCGCCGAGCCCGAAGCGGATGGATTCGGTAAGGTAGCGGCGGGCGAAAGCGGCGCGGTATTCGCGATGGCGCGCAACGATGGCGTCGATTTGCGCCTGGCCGCGCCGGGAAATTTCGCGGAACGCCGCAGCCACCCGCTGCGGCTCCTTCACCTCGGGCCGGATCAGCCAGACCGCGAAAACAAACGGGAGCCCCGTGCGGCGGAGCCATTCTTCGCCAAAGTCGAGGATGTGATATCGCCCTTCGTGCTTCTCCCGGAACGCAATGGCCTGGTTGCCAATGATGACCCGGGCGGCCCCCGGCGGCGCGGGCTCGGCGACGTATTCGGGAATGGGCGCACCCCCTTCGGCAAAGAAGACTTTGCAGAGATGGACGGATGTGCGCGAGGCGGGGTCAAGCGCCACTTGCCGGACCTCCTCCAGCGCGCCTTGGTAGGCCAAAATCACGCTCCAAACCGGCCCCAGCGAGGCAATGGCGACGCCGTCCACCGCCAGGCATCCCGGCATCCGCAACGCCTCATAGACAGGCACCAGCGCCACATCCAGCTCCCCGCGCTGCAATCCGGCGGCCAGCGCCGACGGGTGGTCCAGCATCACCGGCCCGTCATACGGCTCAATCAGCGGCCGGGCATTCAAATAACGCACACAGCCAATGCGCAAACCGCGCAGCGCGTCGAAGGAGCCGGAAGGAGCTTTCATGGGTGTGTTTTTCCGGCCTTCACCGCCTCGTAATAACTATCGCGCTGAACCGGCTCCCGCCCGGCCTCGCGGATCACCCGTTCCAGCGCCGCCACCGTCTGCCCTTGCGGGGTCTGCGCCCCGGCCATGTGGAAAACTTTCTCTTCCTGGATCGTCCCGTGCAGATCGTCCACGCCGAAATTCAGCGCCACCTGCGCCAGCGGCAGCCCCATGCTGACCCAGTAGGCCGTGATGTGCTCGATGTTGTCCAGGTAGACGCGCGCCACGGCCAGCGTGCGGAGCTGGTCGAGCCCGCCCGCCGGGCGGAGGTGCGGGAGCGCCGTCCTTTCCGGCGAGAACGCGAACGGCACAAACCCGGTGAACCCGCCCGTCTCGTCCTGCAACGCCCGCAATTGCCGGAAGTGGTCCACGCGCTGTTCCAGCGTCTCGATATGGCCAAAGAGCATGGTGCAGGTGGACCGCCCCCCCATCTGGTGCCAGGTGCGGTGGATATGGAGCCACTCCCCGGCGCTTTCCTTGCCCCGGCAAAGGCGGTCGCGCACACCGGGGTCGAAAATTTCCGCGCCGCCACCCGTCAGCGAATCGAGCCCCGCCTCGCGCAGCACCGCGAGCGTCTCGGCAACCGGCTTCCGAAAGACGCGCTCGGACAAGTGCAGGATTTCGATGGCGGAGAAACATTTCAAATGGAGCTTGGGGTCCAGGCTTTTCAAGGCGCGCAGCAGCTCCAGGTACCACTCCGCCTTCAACGCGGGGTGGAGCCCCCCCACCATGTGGATCTCCGTGATCCCCCGCCCCAGCGCTTCCCGAACCGCCTCCGTCATATCGGGAATCCCCAACTCGAAGGCGTGCGCGTCCCGGCGGCTCGCCCGGTAGGCGCAGAACTGGCAGGAGAGCAGGCAGACGTTGGAGTAATTGAGGTAACGATTGAGAATGTAGGTCGCCCGGTTCCCGTTCTTGCGTTCACGCACGGCGTTCGCCATCGCCGCGAGCGCGTGCAGGTCGCGGGTTTGGAAAAGAGCCAGCGCCTCCGCTTCAGCGATCCGCTCCCCGGCGGTCACTTTGTCATACAGGGGCAGAAGGGATTCGGAAAGAAGCGAGCGTTTCATCGGGTGGCGCCCCCCAGGCTAGAGAACAAAAGGCGGCGGTGCAAGCCGCTTGCAATCCCCCCTTTCCCACGGCAATATCGGCTGCTTATGTCCGAGCCCGCCCATGTTTCCAAGATTCTGATTCTCGACTTCGGTTCGCAATACACGCAGGTCATCGCCCGGCGCATTCGGGAGTGTCAGGTCTATTCCCAAATCCTCAAGTTCAACACCCCGGCGGCGGAAATCGCCAAAATGGGGGCGCGCGGCATCATCCTTTCCGGCGGCCCGAGCAGCGTCTATTCCGCAAACGCCCCGCAGATCGACCCGGCGGTGTTCGACCTGGGCGTCCCGGTGCTCGGCATCTGCTACGGCCTGCAATTGATGGGCTTCCACCTCGGCGGGAAAGTGGAACATTCCGACCGGCGCGAATACGGCGCGGGCGTCGTCTATCTGACGGACGAAACCGGCAGGCGCGCGAGCGAATCGGGCCTCTTTGACGGACTTCCCGACAGCCTCGACGTGTGGAACAGCCACGGCGACAAACTGACCAAGCTCCCCGCCGGGTTCCGCGCCATCGGCCACACCCACAACTCCCCCTTCGCCGTCATCGAACACCCGGCGAAGCGCTTCTTCGGCCTGCAATTCCACCCCGAGGTGGCCCACACGCCGCGCGGCAAGGAACTGCTTCAAAACTTCGTCTACAAAATCTGCGGCTGCAAAATGGACTGGACGATGGGCTCCTTCATCGACCAGACGTGCGAGGAAATCCGCCGGAAAGTGGGTAAAGATCACGTGGTGCTCGGCTTGAGCGGCGGGGTCGATTCCTCCGTCGCGGCCGCCCTCCTCCACAAGGCCATCGGCCCCCAGTTGACCTGCGTGTTTGTCAACAACGGCCTCCTGCGCGCCCACGAAGCCGAAGCCGTCCAGCGGCTCTACGGCGAGAATTTTCAAATCAACCTCAAATACGTGGACGCCACGGAGCGTTTCCTTTCCAAACTGGCGGGCGTTACCGACCCGGAGACGAAGCGCAAAATCATCGGCGGGGAATTCATCCGCGTTTTTGAAACCGCCGTGCGCGAACTGACCACCTCGGATCAAAATTTCAAATACCTGGCCCAGGGGACCCTCTACCCGGATGTGATCGAAAGCGTCTCCATCTCCGGCAACCCGGCCGCTCTTATCAAGAGCCACCACAACGTCGGCGGCCTCCCGGACGACCTGAAATTCGAGCTGATCGAGCCCCTGCGCGAACTCTTCAAAGACGAAGTGCGGCAGGTGGGGCTCCAACTCGGCCTTCCCAAGGAAGTGGTCTACCGGCAACCGTTCCCCGGCCCGGGCCTCGCCGTCCGCATCGTCGGCGAGATCACCCCGGAGCGCCTGCGCATCCTGCGCGACGCCGACGCCATCGTGGTGGACGAAATGAAAGCCAGCGATTGGTATTACCGCGTTTGGCAGTCGTTCGCCGTGCTGCTCCCCGTCCGCTCCGTGGGCGTGATGGGCGATGAACGGACCTATGAGCACACCATCGCCCTGCGCATTGTCGAGAGCCAGGACGGCATGACAGCCGACTGGGTCCGGCTCCCCTACGATCTCCTGGGGAGGATCTCCACCCGCATCATCAACGAAGTCAAAGGCGTCAACCGCGTCTGCCTCGACATTTCCAGCAAGCCGCCCAGCACGATTGAGTGGGAATAGAACCGTGCGAGCGGGGCTGAGATGCCCCTCTCTTTTCAACGGAAGATAGGATTTTTCCGGTTTTTGCGTATCCTAGAACGAAAAGGGCTCCATGAGGAAAAACGTCTGGTCCATCGCCTTGACTTATGCACTGGTGGCCGGCCTGTGGATTTTCTTTTCCGACCGGCTCCTTATCCGTTTTGGAACCCAGCCGGAGGTCCTCTTGGAATGGTCGATTGCGAAAGGGCTCCTCTTCGTGGCCGTCACGGCGGCGCTCTTGTACGTCCTGATCTCCCGTTTGACTTTCAAGCTTTGGAGCGCCAGCCAGTCCTGGCTGGCCAGCGAACGGAAATTCCGCACCCTTTTTGAGGAGATCACCGACGGCATCGTCGTCGTTGATTTGGAGAGCAAGCACATTTACCTGGCCAACCACGCCTTTTCCCAGATGCTGGGCATCCCCGTGGAGGAACTGCGCGGCCTCCACGTCTCGGCCCTCCATCCACCCGAGGCGATGTTGCGTGTGGTGGAGAAATTCGAGGAACTGGAGTGCGGGTTATCCACCCTTGCCTCCGACCTGCCCGTCCTGCGGCGGGACGGCAGCGTCTTTTACGCCGACATCAGCGCCTCCAGCGTGGATCTGGAAGCCAAACGCTACGTGATCGGCGTTTTCCGCGACATCACCCCCCACAAGCACGTGGAAGAGGACCTCAAAAATGCCAAGGAAGCCGCCGAAACCGCCAATCGGGCCAAGGACCAATTTATCGCCGTCTTAAGCCACGAATTGCGCACGCCGTTGACGCCCTCGCTGGCGACCGTCACCGCGTTGCAGGAAACCCTGGGGGACCCGGCGCGGAAAGACCTGGAAATCGTCCGGCGCAACCTGGAACTGGAATCGAAGCTCATCGACGACCTCCTGGACGTCACCCGGATCAGCCGGGGCAAGATCGACCTCCACTTCGAACGGACCGACCTCCACGAGAGCGTGCGCAACGCGGTGGGCATCTGCCGCGCGGAGATCCAAGCCAAGGGCATCCAGTGCTCCCTCCGGCTGGAGGCCGCGCGCTCATTTGTGTGGGGCGATCCTCCCCGCCTGCAACAGATCTTTTGGAACCTGCTCGCCAATGCCGTCAAGTTCACCCCGAAGGGCGGCTCCATCACCCTCCGCAGTGTCAACGCGAGCGATGCCGTGCGGGTGGAAATCGCGGATACCGGAATCGGCATTGATCCCGGGGAATTTTCCCGCCTCTTCCTGCCGTTCGAGCAGGGCGAACAGACGAAAAACCGGCGCTATGGGGGCTTGGGGATCGGGTTGAGCATCGCCAAGAACCTCGTGGAACTCCACCACGGCAGCCTGACCGGGTCCAGCCCCGGCAAAGACCAGGGAGCCACGTTCGCCGTGGAACTCCCCATCATGGAACGCGCAGCGCCGCCTCCCGCCCCACCACCCCCGAATCCCGCGCCCGGCGCGCCGCTCCCGCGCATCCTGCTTGTGGACGATCACGCTGACACGCTCCACGTTCTCGGGCTTCTCTTGCGCAAATGGCACTACTCGGTGGAAATGGCCGATTCCGTGCAAAGCGCCTTGCAACTGGCCGAAAAGGAACGCTTTGACATCCTTATCAGCGACCTCGCCCTGCCCGACGGCAGCGGGCGCGACATCATGGCCGAGGTGAAGGCGCGTTACGGCCTGCGGGGCATCGCGCTGAGCGGCTTTGGAGCGGATGCCGACCTGGAGGCGAGCCTCGCCGCCGGGTTCGAGGAACATCTTGTCAAGCCGATCAGCTTCGCCTCCCTTCAGTCCGCCTTGCAACGGATCCTTGACGAGCAGGCGGCAGAGCGCCCCGGCCCGTAACCCTGCCCCCCGCGTTCTCTTTGCTCGCCAAGGGGGGGATGAGTTGCTTGAATGCTCCCCTGCCATGCCGAAGTCCCGCCCTCCCCGCCGCGCCGCCGGCCAGCCCGGCGCTCCTCTCTCCGCCGTGGTCCGCCACCTCGAAACCACGCTGGAGCACCAGGCCGTGGCCGACTGGTCCAGCGCGCTGAACGGTCTCCAAGTGGAAAACCGGGGCCGCATCCACCGGATCGGCGCGGCCGTGGACGCCTGCGAAGCCACGCTGCGCCAGGCCGCCGAACGGGGCGTCGATTTCCTGCTCGTCCACCATGGCCTCTTCTGGGGCGGGCTGCAACCGGTGCAAGGCCCCCTGTACCGGAAACTCCGGCTCGCGCTCGACGCAGACCTGGCCGTCTTCAGCTCCCACCTGCCGCTCGACGCGCACCCCCGCTTCGGCAACAACGCCCTCCTGGCCAAGGCGCTCGGCTTCAAGCGCCCGGAACCATTCTTCCTTGAAAAAGGGCGCTTTATCGGCCTGAAAGCCCGGCTTCCGCTCGCCCGCGCCGCACTGGCGGCCCGGCTGGAAACGGCGGTCGGCGGCCCCGTGAAGCTGATCGCGGGCGGCCCGGAGCGCACCGGCGTCGTCGGGGTGGTGAGCGGCGGCGCGGGAGCCGAGCTGTTCAAGGCGGCAGCGGAGGGCGTCGATACCTTCATCACCGGCGAAGGGCCCCACTGGAGCTACCCCGCCGCCGAGGAACTCGGGCTGAACCTGCTTTACGCCGGGCACTACGCCACCGAAACCTTCGGGGTCAAAGCGCTGGCCGCCCACCTGGCCCGCAGCTACCGGCTTCCCTGGGAATTCATCGACCACCCCACCGGCTTGTGATGTTCCTCGAACGCGCATTTTTCGAACGCGATCCCCTCACCTGCGCCCGCGAGTTGATCGGCTACGAACTCGTCGCCGGGCCGTGCGCCGGAATCGTCGTCGAAACCGAAGCCTACTGCGCCGAGGGCGACGAAGCCTGCCACACCTTCTTCCGGCCCAGCACCCGGGAGTTCATGGCGGCCCACGAGCCGGGCGCGGCCTACATCTACCTCAACTATGGGATGCACTGGCTCCTCAACGTCCTGGTCAAAGGGGGTGACGGAGGCGCGAAAGACGGCTTTGTGCTGATCCGGGCGCTGGAACCCGTCCTGGGCATCGAGTTGATGCGGGAACGCCGGGGCCGCCACGCGCTGCATCAACTCTGCTCCGGGCCCGGCAAGCTGACGCAGGCGCTCGGGATCACCGGCGCGGAACACGGCTCCAACCTCTGCGGGGGCGACACCGGCTTCCGCCCCCGGCTGGAGCATCCGCAAGTGGAAGCGGCCCCGCGCATCGGCATCACCAGGGCGGCACACCTCCCCTGGCGCTATCTGTTGAAAGCGAGCCCGTTTGTGAGCGCCCCGGCCTCCGCCGCCAAGCCGAAGCGGGCGAAGCGGAGGTAGGGAGGAGTCCCGCACCAGGGCTATGCTTTCGGCAGCGCGGCCTCTCCAATGGAAACCCCGTCCGCCAGGCGGCGCTTTGGGACGACCAACCCGGCGGAAACCACCATTTTCATGGCTTCCTCCAGCGTCAGCGAGCTTTCCGTCAACTTGCTGGCCGGGACGGCCACCACAAGGCCTGTCATCGGATTCGGGGCCGTCGGGATCACCACCGTCGTCATCTCCTCGCCCAGCTTGGAGTCGTAATACTGGCCGGTGACAAAGCCGATCAGGCGCGCCCCCTCGGCCGGGTAGTCGAGGTAGACCACCCGCTTAAAGTTCTCCATGTTCTTGAACGACTTGAAGGAATCGATGACCTGCTTGACGGCGGCATAGACCGTGGCGGCGACCGGGATCTTCAAGAGAGCCCGTTCCATATTCTCCAGGATCCGGCGGCCGAAAACGTTGGAGGTCATGAACCCGAGGGCGATAAAAGCGCCCAGCGTCACGAAAAACGGAACCAGCGGGACACGAATCCCAAACTCCTTGAGCGCCGGAGCGCTGAGGTCATTGATGCTTTTGTAGGCGAATTGGACGACCCAGATCGTCGCCAGCAGCGGGATGGCCACCACGACCCCGGTAAGCGCCTTGTTGCCGAGGCCCGAGAGAACGGGGCGGCATCGCTGGCAGGCCGGGAGAATTCTCGGAGCATAATCCTCCACCAGCGACGACGCATTTTTCAGCCACCGCGCGGTCAAAGCCTGAAACTCGGGAAAATTCTTCGGGATTTGCATGGAATAGGAACAGTAGCGGCAGATGGCGCAGATTCACGCAGTTTTTTACCTCGTTCCCAAGTTGCGCTTGGGAACGAGGTGGAATCCTCCGCCCTGGTGCATGGCCCGGCCACCCCGGCGAAGAATCGTTGCAATTCACCCCCCGTGCGCCTATTTCATTTTCTTTTCCATGCCCCTTTACCGCCGAACCCTCGCCTACTTCCGCCCCTTCCTGGGGCCCACGCTTTTTGCGACCGCGCTGACGTTCGGCTCCATCGGCTTCAACCTGCTCAAGCCGTGGCCGTTCAAATACATCATCGACGGCGTCCTCTTCCCGGCCGACGCCCTCCACGCGGGGGCGCACGCGCAGATTGCCCGCTGGGCCGGCACGCTGGGGCCGCAAGCGGTGGTCATCTGGCTTTGCGCGGCCATCGTGGTCATCAATCTTTTGGCCGGAATATTGAACCTGGTGACGAACCTGATTTTTGTCCGGGTCGGCCTATCGGCGCTCCTCAAGCTGCGAACGGATCTCTACGCCTACCTGCAATCGCTGCCGCTCAAGTTCCACGACTCGCGCCGGTCCGCCGATTCGAGCTTCCGCGTCGCCTACGATTCGCAGGCGATCCAGACGATCTACAACAAAGGGTTCACCAACATTTTCCAATCGGGCGTCACGTTGCTCAGCACGTTTGCCGTCATGGTGGCCCTCGACTGGAAATTGACGCTCATTTCGCTCGGCATCGTCCCGCTCATGGTGGCCACCATCCGGTATTACGCGCTGCGGATCCGGACCGAATCGACCGTGATCCAGGAACGCGAAAGCGCCGTGCTCACCGTGGCCCAGGAGGGGCTCGCTTCCGTCCGCATGGTCCACGCCTTTGGGCGCGAGGACTGGGAGGTCCACCAATTCCACCAAAGCGCCCGGCAAAGCCTGGAAGCGAACCTCAAATTGACCGGCACGAACATGCGCTCCGCCCTGGTCATCAGCACGTTGATGGCCTTCGGGACGGCGGCGATGTATTGTTTGGGCTCCCTCCATGTCTTGAGCGAGACGCTTTCGCTCGGCACGCTGCTCATTTTCGCCAGCTATTTGCAGGCCCTCTACCAGCCGCTCGAATCGCTCACCTACACCGTCTGGGCCCTGGAAGGGGCAGCCGCCGGGATGCAGCGCTGCTTTGAAGTGCTCGACCGCGAGGACGACGTGAAAGACGCGCCCGGCGCCGTGGAAATCACCTCCACCCAGGGGGCGATCCGGATGGAAAACGTCGAGTTCGGCTACGACGACGCGGGGCTCATCTTGAAAGGCGTGAACGTCGAGGTGCTGCCGGGGCAAACCGTCGCCTTCGTGGGCGGCACGGGCGCGGGCAAGAGCACGCTCATCTCGCTGGTGCCCCGGTTTTACGATCCCAACGCGGGCCGGGTGCTCCTGGACGGCCGGGACGTGAGGACGATCACCAAAAAATCGCTCCGCAACCAGATCAGCATCGTTTTGCAGGACACGCTCCTTTTTTCCACCACCATCCGGGAGAACATCGCCTACAGCCTGCCGGGCGCGAGCGAAGAGGAGATCATCCAGGCCGCCAAGCGCGCCCAGGCGCACGACTTCATTATGGCCCTTCCCGGCGGCTACGCCTCGCAAGTGGGCGAACGGGGCGGGCACCTGAGCGTGGGGCAGCGACAGCGGCTCGGCATCGCCCGCGCGTTTTTGAAAAACGCCCCCATCCTCCTCCTGGACGAGCCGACCAGCGCGCTCGACCCGACCACCGAGGCGGCCATCATGGAGACCATTAAAGAACTGATGCACGGCCGCACCACCCTCATCATCACCCACCGCATCGCCACCGTGCACGACATGGAAAAGATCGTCGTCCTCAAAAACGGCTGCATCGCGGAACAAGGACAGGGCCCGGAATTGGTGGCGCGCGGGGGCGCTTACGCGGATTTATACCATTCCGCGAACTTGGGATAAGAGACTATGACAAATATTCTGCCAGATCGGACCGTGGAGCAGGATTGGTATAGCAAGCCGATCCCGGAGGGCATCGAGTGGGGCGACGGGTGTTATTTTGAGACCGCGCAAATCTTCCGCTTCTTCCGCTCGCGGCACCGGCCCGGCCTCGTCCTTGGCTCCAACTGCTCCTGCTACTCCGGCTGCTCGTTTTCCATCGGCAAGGAAGGCAAATGCACCGTGGGCGAGTACACGCTGCTCAACGGCGCGCTCGTGATGGCGGAGGAACTTATCGAGATCGGCAACCACTGCATCATCTCGTGGAACGTCGGCATCGCCGACAGCGACTTTCACCCCATCGACCCGGCCCAGCGCCTCCAGGACTCCATGGCGCTCGCTCCGTTTGCTCCCAACCGCCCGCCGCGCCCGCCGATTCGGACGGCGCCGGTGCGGATCAAAGACAACGTCTGGATCGGCATGGGGGCGGTGATTCTGAAAGGCGTCACCATCGGCGAAAACGCCGTCGTTGCCGCCGGGGCCATCGTGACCAAGGACGTGCCGCCCAATACCATCGTGGCCGGGAACCCGGCGCGGATCGTCAAGCAGTTGCCGTAGGCCTACTCGTTGCGCCGCTTCTCCTGGTCCCGCAAATCGCTCAAGTGGAGGTTGAGCGCGCGGACGGAAATCCAGATTTCCGCGAGCGACAGCCCCAGCGACGCGAGCATCAGCAAGAGGCTCAGCCCGAAAATCCACTGGCCCACCCGGAGCCACCCGGCAAAAAGAGAGAACATGCACAGGACGCAGAAAAAGAGGCTCGAAATCCCGGCCGCCTGCATGTGCTTGATCAGCTCCACCCGGTAGCGCAGATTGTCGATCTGCCCCTTGATGAGGGCGTTCGGGTCCGTCTTGTATTTGTCGTGGAGGCTGCGGACCAGGTTGGCCAGCGTCACAAAGCGGTTGGTGTAGGCCAGCAGGAGCAGCGAAACCGCGGGGAATAAAAGCGCCGGGGTGCTCAGGGTGATTTCAAGTGGACTCGGTTCCATGGTGCTGGAGCGGATGCTAGCGGGCGCGTTCCCGGAAAGCAAACCCCCGCTTTTTCGATAAAATCCGGCCCCCCCGCGCCTTTTGGATGGAAATCCACCCGGCTTATTGAAAAACTCCCCTTTTTCGCGGAACCTCTCCCCGGGCGCCGCCACGCACCATGAAAAACTATCTCGTCACCATCGGTCTTGAAGTCCACGTCCAGCTCAAAACCCGCAGCAAAATGTTCTGCGGGTGCCCGGTTGAATTCGGGGCGGAGCCGAACACGCACACGTGCCCCGTCTGCCTTGGGATGCCCGGCGCGCTCCCGGTGATGAACCACCAGGCCCTCAAGCTGACCGCGCTGACGGGCCTCATGCTCGGCTGCCAAATCCCCACCGTCTGCAAGTTCGACCGGAAGAATTATTTCTACCCGGACATGCCGAAGAACTACCAAATCTCGCAATACGACATGCCCCTCTGCCTCGGCGGCGGCGTCCCCCTCCACGCCCTAGCCTACCCCAAGGACGTGCAAAAGGAGATGGAAGGCAAGGACAAGGTGATCCCCCTCACGCGCATCCATCTGGAGGAAGACGTGGCCAAGAGCTTCCACTTCGACAGCTCCACCGGCATCGACTTCAACCGCGCCGGGACGCCGCTGATGGAGATCGTCAGCGACCCGGAGATTTCCACCCCGGAGGAAGCCTTCGCGTATTTGACCTCCCTCAAGCAAATCCTGCACTACGGGGGCGTGAGCGACGCCGACATGGAAAAGGGGCAGATGCGCTGCGACTGCAACATTTCCCTGCGGCCCGAGGGCCAGGATGAATTTGGGACCAAGATCGAGATCAAGAACATGAACACGATTTCCGGCGTGCGCCGCGCGCTGGCGTTTGAGATCGAGCGCCAGACCGCCTGCCTGGAACGGGGCGAGACGCTTCTCCAGGAAACCCGCCGCTGGAACGACGAAACCGGCCAGACGGACCTCATGCGCATCAAAGAGAGCGCGCACGACTACCGTTACTTCCCCGATCCCGACCTGCTCCCCGTGCAAACGGAAGCCATCGTCGCCGAAGTGCGCCCCCTCGTCCCGGAACTCCCCACGGAGAAGCGCGTCCGGTTCACCGAACAATACGGCGTGAGCCCGTATGACGCCGGGGTGCTCGCCAACGACCTCCCGCTGGCCGCCTATTTTGAAAAAGCAGCATCCTCCGCCGCCAAGCCGAAGATGGTGGCCAACTGGATCTTGAACGAGCTGCCCAATCTGCTCAACGCCGCGGGGCTCTCGATAGCGGAATGCCCCATCGCGCCCGAGGGCCTCCACGAGCTGGTCGCCTTTATCGACGAAGGGAAAATCAGCGGCAAACAAGGCAAGGAAGTCTTCGCCGAAATGTTCGCCACCGGGAAGGCGGCTGCCGTCATCATCGAAGAAAAGGGCTTGAAGCAGGAGAGCGATCTCGGAGCCATCGAAGCCCTCTGCGATCAGGCCATCGCCGACAACCCCAAGGCGGTGGCGGAATACAAGAGCGGCAAGCTCGCCTCCATCAACTTCCTCAAAGGCCAGGTGATGAAACTCTCCAAGGGCAAGGCCAATCCCGGCCTCGCCGGAGACGTGCTGGCCCGCAAACTGGCGTAATACCGCCCCACGCAACAGACACTCGACGAACCCTTTACTGACTGTTAGGCTGCCCAATCTCATGTCCGACGTCCAGAACACCCTCGCCTCTTCCGCCTCGCTTACGGGAACTTCCCTGCATACCGGAGAAAAAACCACCATCACCCTGCATCCCGCGCCCGTCGGGCACGGCTGGAAATTCAAGCGGGGCGACCTGCCTGATGAGCCGGTCATCGACGCCCACTGTTCCCACGTCAAGACCGTGGAGCGGGCCACCTGCCTTTGCGAGGGAGCCGTCAAGGTGCAGACCGTCGAGCACGTCCTCTCCGCCCTCTACGGCATGGGAGTCGATAACGCGCTCATCGAAATGGACGGCAACGAGCCGCCCATCGGCGACGGCAGCGCGCAACCCTTTGTGGAACTGATCGTGAAAGCGGGCGTCGTCGCCCAGGACGCCCCCCGCGCCTATTACGCCGTCACCGAGCCGATCCACCTGGAAACCCGCAACGGCTCGCTCTTGACGATTGTCCCCGACGACAAATTCCGCATCTCCTGCACCAACGTCGGCCCCAACGGCCGCTTCCCGCAGTTTTACAGCACCGAGATCACTCCCTGCATTTACCAGAAGGAGATCGCCGCCGCCCGCACCTTTGTCTACTACGAAGACGTCAAGCCGCTCCTGGAGAAAGGCCTTATCAAAGGGGGCAGCCTGGAAAACGCCGTGGTCGTCCGGGGTGATTCCGTCATGAGCAAGGAGCCCGTGCGCTACAATGAGGAGTTCGCCCGGCACAAGATCCTCGACCTCGTGGGCGACCTGGCCCTCTTCGGCCGCCGGCTCAAGGGGCACGTCATCGCCGTCCGCCCGGGGCACGGCCCCAACACCGAACTGGCCAAGCTCCTCACCAAGCGGCACGACCAGGTGATGGCCATGGTCCCCCCGTCTTCCACTCCCAAGGGGGGCGACGTGCTGGACATCCACAACGTCATGAAGCTCCTTCCCCATCGCTATCCGTTCCTGATGGTGGACCGGATTGTCGGCTTCGAGGGCGAGAACAAATGCACCGGCGTCAAGGCCGTGACGATCAACGAGCCGTATTTCCAGGGGCACTTCCCCGGCCACCCCGTCATGCCCGGCGTGCTGCAAATCGAGGCCATGGCGCAAGTGGCCAGCATCGCTTTCCTCCACCAGCAGGGAGAAGACGCCAATGCCCGCATCGGCTACTTTATGAGTGTCGATGCCGTCAAATTCCGCAAGCCGGTCCTGCCCGGCGACACGCTCTTCATCGACGTGGAAGTCACCAAAGCGAAGCGCAACATCGCCAAGGCCAAGGGGCGCTGCTCCGTCAACGGCGAGGTGGTGTCGGAAGCGAACATGATGTTCGGGTTCCTCGCTGAATAAAACGATGTCCGCGACCCAGATCCATCCCACCGCGATTGTCGATCCCTCGGCACAACTCGGCGAAGGCGTGACCGTCGGCCCCTACTGCATCATCGGGGCGGGCGTCACCCTCGGCGACGGCTGCTGGCTCCAGCACCACGTCACGCTCTGCGGGCCCGCCCGCATCGGCCGCGACAACCGCTTCTTTGCCTACGGCTCCATCGGCCAGCAAACGCAGGACCTCAAATACAAGGGGGAACCGACGTATCTGGAAATCGGCGAAGGGAACTGCTTCCGCGAGTTCGTGAGCGTCCACCGGGCGACCTCCCCCGGCGACACGACCCGCATCGGCAGCCGGGGCAACTTCCTGGCCTACGCCCACATCGCCCACGACTGCACGGTCGGCGACGACGTGATTTTCTCCAACAACGGAACCCTCGGCGGGCACGTGCAGGTCGGAGATCACGTGATCGTGGGCGGGCTCTCGGCGGTCCACCAATTTTGCCGGATCGGCCGGTATGCCATGGTCGGCGGATGCACCAAAATCGTCCAGGACGTGCCCCCCTTTATGATCGCCGACGGGAACCCGGCGGAAATCCGGGGCATCAACAAAGTCGGCATGGAACGGCACGGGTTTTCCGCGGAAACCGTCCGGGAAATCAAAGAAGCCTACCGGCTCCTCTACCGGAAGGATCTCAACGTCAAAGCCGCCAGCGCGGCCATCCGCGAAAAGCTCCAGCCGGTCGCCGAAATTTGCCAGTTGATGGAATTTTTGGATACCTCCGAGCGCGGGATTGTTCGGTAGCAAGCGTGCGCGCTTTTTTCTTCACTTCCCTGCACGCGCCAGCGCCTCCACCTGCCGGTATTGCGCCCGGAACCGGTCACAGAGGGTCCGCGCAAGCCGCGTGGCGTCGATCTTTTGGGCGGAACCGAGCGTGGGTTTGAGCACGCGCATTGCGGCCGCGTAATCGACGGCGCTCACGTCGTCAAAGAGGGCGCTCGCCTGCGGCGGAAACCCGTGCTCGATGAGGGCAGCCCAGGCGGAAGTCAGCTCCTCGTGCGGATCCATCGCCATGGACTTTACCACAAAGCCGATCACCTGGAAGAGCGGGCCGGTCCACTCGGGATGATAGGGGGGATTCGCCTTTGCCCACGCAAACGGGTCCACCTCCGGGTCCGAGCGCAACGCCTGGAATTGCGGCGCATACAGTTCCGGCAACACCGGAAGCCGCCGCAGCGCGTATTTTTGCGGGCCGCCGGGGGCGCCCACTTTCCAGTTCCAGAGCTTCTGGCCCTCCGGCGAGAGGACAAAGGCGATGAAAGCGCGGGCCAGTTCCGGCGAAGGCGCTCCCCGCAGCAGCCCGATCGGGTCCACGCCGAAGGAAGAGCCGCCCTCGGGGGTGACGTAGCCGAGCCGCGAGGTCCCGTCCGGCCGCCGAACGGCCTCGCTCTGAAAACGCCCGTAAAAGTCGATGGCCATGCCGGCGGCCGCGTCGCCGGATTCCACGTCCCAGACGATGCGGGTCGCGGAATCGGAGAAATACCGGGCGTTGCCCGCGATCCGGCGAATGAGCCGTATCGCCCGCCGCCACCCCTCCGCCGTGTCCCCTCCCGCCTCGGCGATCTGCTGTTGGATGAGCATCTCGAACGCCTTGGCGGCCGACCCGCTTTGCGTCGGATCGGCCAGCGCCACCCTCCCTCGCAAGCACGGTTGGGCGAGGTCGCTCCAGCGCGCGGGCGTCCCGGCAAAGCCCGCCCGCCGGAGCGCGCCGGTGTTGTAGCAAATGCCGAAGGCGGAAAGGGCATCCCCCGCCCAGCGCCCTTGCGGGTCCCAATAAACCTCCCCGCCCACGGTCTGGGGAAAACGGCAGAGCGAACCGGGGAAACGTGCCGGATCGCCCAACTCGGGGCACGGGACCAGCCGCCCGGCGGCCGCCTGCTGGGCGTAATCATAGCTTCCGCCGCCAAAGAAAACGTCGATGCCGCAGCTTGCGCGCGATTCCAGGAACGCGGCGCGCGCCCGGGTTGCGGGCGTACTGTCACCGGGAGCCACCCTCGGGTTGTCAAACGCCGCCTGCACTTCCGCGCTCCAGGGTTCATGGAGGCGGTGTTCCCACTCGTATTGGAACGCCCCGAGATAGGAGGAAGCCAGGTAGCGGGCGATCTCGCTCGTGCCGCCCGGCGTGCGCCAGTCGATCCGCACCCGCTTCCCGGTCTGCCGGAAATACGCGGCGGTAAACGCCCGGTCAAACTCGTAGCGGACGGCCTCGTTATGCGGGCTCACGATGACGAGCGTGGCGTCGGGGGATTGGCCGGCCCCCTGCCGCGAGCGCATCGCCACGGGGACCAGGATCACCGCCACGAGGGCCAGGAGAACCCAAAAACTTGCGCCCGGGCTACGCATCGTTGGAAGGCGGCAGCACCACGACGTCCTCGGGCGCGGCGCTTAAGAAAATCTCTCCCCCGGCGTCCGCCCGGCGAGGGTTCATTTCCACCACTTTGAGCGCAAAAGAGCCGGTCTGCACCCGATATTGGGCCACTTCCCCCAGATAGACCGCTTCCTCGATCCGTCCCCGGAGGGTGTTGGGAGCCGGAGATGCGGTTTCCGAACGGGAAATCCGCCACGCCTCGGGCCGGATGGAGAGCGTGACCGTTTCTCCCGGCGCGATGCCGCTGAGGGAAGCGGCGGTTTGGAAAACGGAGCCGCCCACCGAAGCCGTGTTCCCCGCTTGGGCCGTGGCTTCCAGGAAATTCGTTTCGCCCACGAAATCGGCCACGAAGCGGGAAACCGGGGCGCGGTACACCGCCTCCGGGGTCCCCACCTGGCAGACCCGGCCCGCCCGCAGGACCGCCATCCGGTCGGCCACGGAGAGCGCCTCTTTCTGGTCGTGGGTCACATAAACCGCCGTCAGCCCCGCCTCCTTGCAGATGCGGCGGATCTCCGTGCGCATCTCCAGCCGCAGCTTGGCGTCGAGATTGGAGAGCGGCTCGTCCAGCAGCAGGCACCTGGGGCGCACGACCAGCGCGCGCGCGAGCGCCACCCGTTGCTGCTGGCCGCCAGAAAGCTCGTGGATGCCCCGTGGTCCGGCGCTCTCCATTTGGACGGAAGCAAGCGCCTCCCCCACCCTCTGGGCAATTTCCGCACGGGAAACACCCAGTTCCTCCAGGCCAAAGGCCACGTTTTCCGCCACCGTTTTGTGGGGCCAGAGGGCGTAATTCTGAAACACCATGCCGGTGCGCCGACGGTGTGCGGGGAGGGCCGTTACGTCCTCATCGCCAAAGCGGATGGCCCCGGCATCCGGGGTGCAAAACCCGGCCAGACAGCGCAGGAGCGTCGTTTTGCCGCAGCCGCTGGGCCCCAAGAGGAAGAAGATTTCCCCGGGCTCGATCTGCAAGTCCACGGCGTCGAGCGCGGGAGTCTTCCCGTAATATTTGCTAAGTTGCTCAATGCGGATGCCGATCACAGGGCGCCCAGTATCGGGAAAACCGCCCCGGGATACAACCGGGATTTTCCCGCTGGGGTTGACAATGTTTTACATCGTGCGAGATTGTCTTGCGAACTCCGGGGAGGTTGCTGGTTTGTCCTCCCTGGAGTTTCGCCTTTTTTTAGGACGATTTCCGGGGCGGGGAGACGCTGGGCGGCGGGGATGGCGAGGCCGGGGGGGCAGAAGAAGGGCACGGAGCGGGCGGGGCCGAGGGAGAAGCGGCCGGGCTGGCTGAGGGCGACGGAGACGGCGATGGCGTCGGTGTGGGAGAAGGCGTGGGGGTTGGCGTGGGCGCCGGTTTGGAGAGATTGACCCAGGGATGCAGCGTGCCGGTGTATCCCCCTATTTCCTGAAGGAGTGCTTCCACTTTGGCGCGCCATTTGGGGAGATCGGGGGGAGATGCGAGTTGGTCGGCGCTGTTGGGGAAAAAGAGATAGGTGACTTTGAGGGTGCTCACGGGGCGATGCAGCGCGGAGGTTTCCGGGTTGATCTCTTTGGCGAGGCGCAAGGAGGCCTCCCCCACGAGGTCGCTCGGTCCCACGTCGCCGATGATGGCCGGGTAAATCGTGTTGCCGTAGATCACGGCGCAGTAATCCCCCACTTTCGGCTGGAATCCGGGGGGGAGTCCTTCTCTCAGGAGCCCCGGCAGGACGACGTAGGGGTCGGTGGCGGCGAGGAGAAAGCTGGACGTTTTGAGCAGGTTGACTTCGTATTGAGCCGCTCCCACGGCGTCACGAAGGGCGTGCATGCGCGGCTCTCCCATGCCGCGGGCCCGTGAGAACTCCGCCTCCAAAGCCCGCAGACGGGCTTGGCGGCCCGCCAGGAACGGGTTGACGAGTTCGGTCTGCTTCGGCCAGTGGTAGCTGGTCATCGGCTGGAAGGTGGGATCGCTCGGGTCCACGGCAGGGAGGCGGTCGGGGTCCGAACCGTCGGTGTCCACGTCCATATCGGCCTGCATGAGCAGGGCGGTGCGCAGGGTTTGCGGGTGGCGCAGTTCCAGGATCGTCTCGCAATCAAAGAAGTTGTGGCGCGAAAGGAGGAGGTCCAGCCGGGGAAGGTTCCGTTGCAGTTGGGCCAGCTTGCGGCCATAGAGCGCCTCGTATTTCTCGGAAACGCGGCCTTTCGCAACCATTTCGCCAAGACCGGGCAGGAGTTTCGGCAGCGCGGGGTTGAGCTTGGAAAGGGCGATTAAATCGCTGTTCGGCTTGGGGACCTTGACTTTGACGCTCAGTTCCAGGGCATAGCTGCCGGGGGTCTCCCTTTCAGCGGTGGCCGTACCGCCCGGTTCGCTCTCGAGCCGGGTGCGGACTTCCATGCCGTTAAAGAGCCGGGAAACTTCCAGGTGCTTTTGCGGGATGTAAACCGGCGTCGGCTTGGGCGTGGGCGTGCACGCCGGAGGGGGGGGTGGCGCCGGAGGGACAGGGAGCCAATGCCACGGGCGTTTGCAGCCGGGGAGCGCGGAAAGCAACAATACCAGCGCCACGGTTCGCGCCGCGGCCCGGAAAAAGGAAACAGGCATGGCTCCCATGTTTGTCCTGCCCGAAGCGGATTTCAACCGCTACTTTCCGGCAAACGCAATCAGAGTAAGCGCCATGCCGATGCCGCTCAAAACCGCCATGGCGATGACATGGGGGGCGGCCCGGTTCATCATGACCTTGGGGATGAAAAGCCCCGAAAGCAGGGCCGTGGCCAAAAGGCCCAGCAGGAGGCCGATTTTAATGGTGTTGGTGTGGCCGCAGAAGAGCAGGATGCCCGCTCCCACCAATGTGAGCCCAAAGACCAGCCCGATAACGAGCGGGGGCAGACTCTTGACCTTGGCGTATCCCACGATACCCCCGAGGAGGGTCACCATCCCAAAAACAATGTAGTAGATCTCCGCAGCTTGGATCACAGAAGGGTCATAGGCCAAAGCGCGCGCCGTGTCACCCAAAAGATGCTTCGCACGGCGAACAATCCGGCGGGGGGAAGAAAAAGCGAAGTGCACGATTTCCCCTTCGGCGGCCGACCTCGTTTTTTAACTGTTCTTCTCCGGCGAATGCGCATAAAAACGCCCAAGCCCAAGCTAGCCCATGGATGTTCTCACCCTTGCCCGGTTTCAATTCGCTTTCACCGTCGGGTTCCACTATCTCTTCCCTCCCCTTTCGATCGGCTTGGGGCTGATCCTGGTGCTGATGGAGGGAAGCTGGCTGGCCACGCGCAACCCGGTTTACCACCAGATGGCCCGGTATTGGACGCGGGTTTTCGGGCTTGTCTTCGCCATCGGCGTGGCCACGGGCATTGTGATGGAGTTCGAGTTCGGCACGAACTGGGCGGTCTATTCCCGCTTTGTGGGGGACATCTTTGGCAGCGCACTCGCGGCGGAGGGCATTTTCGCGTTTTTCCTGGAATCCGGCTTTTTGGCGCTCGTGCTCTTCGGCTGGGACCGCGTGGGAGCGAAGCTCCATTTCTTCGCCACCTGCATGGTCTGCCTGGGGGCGCACTTCAGCGCGGTCTGGATCGTGGTGGCCAATTCCTGGCAACAAACCCCGGCCGGGTTCCATCTGGTCCGGCACCAGGGGGCGCTCCGGGCGGAAATCACCGACTTTTGGGCGATGATCTTCAACCCCTCCTCCATGGACCGGCTCGTTCACACGCTTTGCGGCGCGTGGCAGGCGGGGGCGTGGCTGGTGGTGAGCGTCAGCGCCTGGTACTTGCTCAAAGGGCGGCACCTGGAGTTTGCCCGGCGCTCGATGAAAATCGGCCTCCTCGTGGCGCTCGCGTCGTCGCTGATGCAATTGGACACCGGCCACGACAGCGCCGTGGGCGTGAGCCGCAACCAGCCCGCGAAGCTGGCCGCCTTTGAGGCCCACTATGCGACCGGGCCCGCGCCGCTCTACCTTTGCGGCTGGGTGAACGAAGCCGGCCGGGAAGTCCGCCTGGGCGTGGCGATTCCCAAATTGCTGAGTTACCTGATCCACGGCGACACGGAGAAGCCGGTGCAGGGCCTGGATGCCTTCGCGCCGGGCGACCGCCCCCCGGTCAATGTCGTCTTCCAGACCTACCATGCCATGGTGGCCCTCGGCATGGGGCTCATCGCGCTGGCGGTGGCGAGCGTCATCCAGTGGGCGCGTGGAAAGCTCTGGACGCAACGCTGGCTGCTGGGCCTCCTGGTGCTCTCCGTCCTGGGGCCGCAACTGGCCAACCAGTTCGGCTGGGCCTCGGCGGAAATCGGCCGGCAGCCGTGGATTGTCCACGGGCTGCTGCGTACGGCGGACGCGTTTTCCAAAGGCGTCGGCAAAGAGGCGATCCTGGCTTCGCTGGCGCTTTTCTCGCTGGTCTACGCCCTGCTCTTCGCCGTTTTCGTGTTCCTCTTAAACCACAAAATCCAGCATGGACCGGAGGAGGCGGATCTCATTCCCGTCGCCCCGTTCCGCAAAGAACCCCGCGCCGATGTTTAACGAGCCTTTTCTCAATTGCATTTGGTTCATCCTAGTCGGCATCCTTTTCACCGGCTACGTCATCCTGGACGGGTTCGATTTAGGGGTCGGCACGCTCCACTTGTTCACCAAGACGGACGCGGAGCGGCGGGTGATGCTCAATGCCATCGGCCCCGTGTGGGACGGCAACGAGGTCTGGCTGGTGACGGGAGGCGGCGCGCTTTTCGCGGCGTTCCCGGTGGTCTATGCCACGGTCTTCTCCGGCTTTTACCTCGCCTTCATGCTCCTGCTGGTGGCGCTCATTTTCCGGGCCGTGGCCATCGAGTTCCGCAGCAAGCTGCCGCATCCCTGGTGGCGGCGGATGTGGGACATCGGGTTCAGCCTGGGCAGCGTTCTCTCGGCGCTGCTCATTGGCGTGGCCCTGGGAAATATCATCCGGGGGGTGCCCATCGACGCCGCGCAGGAATACACGGGCGGGTTTCTCGGCCTGCTGCAACCCTATCCCCTGTTGGTCGGCGTCACGACGGTCGCCTTGTTTGCGCAGCACGGGGCGATCTACGGCGTGCTGAAAACCGAGGGGGAATTGCATGAAAAATTGCGCCGCTGGGCCAACCGCTCCCTGCTCCTCTTTGGGATCTGCTACGTGGCCGTCACCGGGGCGACGCTGCTCTACGTCCCCCACATGACCGTGACGCTCCGGGCGCACCCGTGGCTGTTTGGGATCGCCGGGTTCAACGCGCTGGCGATTGCGAATATCCCGCGCCAACTGCGCCTGGGCAGGGATTTCCCGGCCTTCCTCTCCTCGTGCGCCGCGATGGTGGCTTTGATGGCGCTTTTTGGCATCGGGATGTTCCCCAACATGGTCTATTCTCTGCCCGCCCCGGAATACAGCCTCACGCTCACCAACGCCGCGTCGTCCCAAAAGACGCTGGGCATTATGCTCATCGTGGCGTTGATCGGGGTGCCGCTGGTCCTGACGTACACGGTCACCATCTATCGCATTTTTCGCGGGAAAGTGAAAATCGACCCGATGAGCTATTGACGGCTTTTCAACAGCATATTACCCAATTCTACCACTATGAATTACAAATCGCTGGTCTTCGCATGGATGCTTTTTCCCCTTCTGGCCCAGGCGGGGGATTATGAGATTACCGTCAACCGGAAGAAGGAGGCGTTTAGCCAATCCCACGAGGGAAGAATCCAGAAATCCAGCCAAAACTGGATCGGCGAAGTGAACGTGACCAACCACGGCTTCAAAGTTTCCCCGGAGCTTGAGTTGCGCTATATCATCTTTGTGAAACGGCAGGACCTTGGCAAGACAGCCGCTTCCGCCGAGCACGTGGAAAAGATCAAAGGCACTTTCAAAATCCCCAGCTTAAAGGGAGGCGCAATGGCCGCGAACACCACCCCCGAGGTGAAATTGCGGCAGGGGAAACTGGATTCCCGCTGCTTTTTTACCAACGGGGGCATTGAGAAGTCCGAAGACACGGTGCTCGGCGTCTGGGCGCGGCTCTATCAAGGAACCACGCAAGTGGAGGAGTACGTATCCCCCACCACCCTCAAGGGCAAGCAGAAGTGGGACTAGAGCGTTTTAAATTGAAGTGGTTACAATGATGTTACGCTCCGCTTCCTCCGCCGCGTTTGCGCAAGCCAAACGCTGGATTCCCGGCGGCGTCAATTCGCCCGTGCGCGCCTTTCGGGGGGTGGGCGGCGAGCCGTTCTTCGTCTCCCACGCGGCCGGTTCCCACCTCTGGGACGTGGATGGCAACGAACTCGTCGATTACGTCGGAACGTGGGGCCCGGCGATTCTCGGCCATGCGCCGGAGCCTGTGATCGCCGCCGTGCGCGAAGCGGCGGCGCGCGGCGTCAGCTTCGGCATCCCCCATTTGCTGGAAGTGGAAATGGCCCGGCTGATTTGCGGGTGGCTGCCAAGCATCGAGAAAATCCGCATGGTCAACTCCGGCACGGAGGCGACCATGTCCGCAGTGCGCCTGGCCCGGGGCTTCACCGGCCGCGACAAGATTGTCAAATTCGAGGGCTGCTACCACGGGCACGTCGATTCCCTGCTCGTCCGGGCCGGCAGCGGCGCGCTGACCCACGGGGAACCCGACAGCGCCGGAATCCCCCGCGCTTTCGCCGATTTAACCGTCTGCCTCCCCTTCAACGACCTGGACGCCCTCCGCGCCGTGTTCCAGAGCGAAGGGAGCCAGATCGCCGCCGTCATTCTGGAGCCGATCCCCGCCAACGCGGGGCTCTACTTCCCGCAGCCCGGCTTTCTGGAAACGCTCCGGCAACTTTGCACGGCCCACGGCGCGGTCCTGATTTTCGACGAAGTGATGACCGGCTTCCGCGTGGCGCGCGGGGGCGCGCAGGCGCTCTATGGCGTCACGCCGGACCTGACAACCCTTGGAAAAGTGATCGGCGGCGGGCTGCCCGTGGGGGCCTTTGGCGGCCGCGCGGAGATTATGGACCGCCTCTCGCCCGATGGCCCCGTCTACCAGGCCGGGACGCTTTCAGGCAATCCGCTGGCAATGGCGGCCGGGCTGGCGCAGCTCCATGAGTTGGAGCGGCTGGACGGCTGGAGCCGCCTGGAACGCCTCGGCGCGGCGTTGGAGGACCGCTTCCGCGCGGCGATCCGCCGCCACCGGCAGGAGGAACGCCGGACGTTTCACCGCATCGGCTCCATGTTCTGCCTCTTTTTCTCCGGCGGCCCCGTGCGCAACCTGGGCGATGCGGCCCGCAGCGACCGCGAGGCGTTCGCCCGCTACTTCCACGGGGCGCTGGACCGGGGCGTCTACTTTGCCCCCTCGCCGTTTGAAACCGGGTTCCTCTCCCTTGCCCATACCGAGGAGGATCTGGAAATAACGGGGCGGGCCGTGGAAGCCGCCCTCGCGCTGTAGCTCGCCCCCCTGCCGCCCCAAAGAGCGGCTGCCTAGAGCGTTTTTGGGTTATTTTGTCGCAATGATCTGAGAGCGCCGAGGGTTGATGCGGGGCTTTTTGAGCGCAGCGGCTGTATTTGTAAATACAGCCCAAGCGCAAAAAGACGCACAGCGACTCTCGCCGCCGAAGAGCATACGACAAAATAAACCGAAACCGCTCTATTTGCTGGAATCGCTCCAACCTTGGATCCGGCTGCGCGGCTGGCCTTTGCCGGAGGTTATCCTGGCATAGGCGGCCAGAGCCAGGAGGGGAAAATTGTTCCGGTACATATCGTAGTTGAGGTAGAAGACGCGGGGGAACCCCGTGCCGGTGGTCTGCGGTTCGCTCCAGCTCCCGTCGCGGTTTTGATTGCGCAGGAGCCACTCGATACCCCGCCGCAGGGCGGGCAGCCGGGCATCGCCGCACGCGCAAAGCCCCATGACGGCCCAGGCCGTCTGGGAAGGGGTGCTTTCACCCCGGCCCTTGAGCGAGGGATCGTCGTAACTGGCGGGCGATTCCCCCCACCCGCCGTCCTCGTTCTGGCAACTCTCCAGCCAAAACCGCGCCCGCATGATCCACTCCTGCCCCATCGGTTCGCCGATGGCGCGCAGCCCGCGCAACACCTGCCACGTCCCGTAAATGTAGTTCACGCCCCAGCGGCCGTACCAGGAGCCGTCGGGCTCCTGCGTGCGCCGCAGGTAAGACACCGCCCGCCGGACGGCGGGGTGGGCCGGGTCAAACCCGATGGAGCCGAGCAATTCGAGCATCCGGCCCGTAAGGTCGCTGCACGCCGGATCGAGGATGGCGTTGTGGTCGGCAAACGGGACGCTTTCCAGCCAGCGCTGTGTCACATCCTTGTCAAAAGCGGCCCAGCCGCCATCGCGGCATTGGAAGGAAAGCAGCCACGGCAGGGCGCGGGCAAAAATCGCCCGAAGCGCCTCCGTCGAGCCGACCGGCGGGGCGAACCGGAGCGCGAGGAGCACCATCATGGTATCGTCCGTGTCCGGGTAATAATCGTTGCGGAACTCGAACGACCAGCCGCTGGCGGCCGGATGCGGGTTATTGGCCGCCCAGTCCCCCCGGATGCGAACTTCGCGGTCGGCCAGCCACCCGGCGGCGCGGGAAATGGGCTCTCCCTCCTCCATGCCGCTTTCCACCAGCGCGATCAAGTTGATGGAGGTGTCCCAGACGGGCGAGAGGCACGGCTGGATGCGGAAATCCTCCGGGTCGTCCACAAAGAGCCCCTCGAAGTCGCGCAGCGCCTTGGCCAGGGTTGGGTGCGCATCGTCATACCCAAGCGCCTTGAGGGCGATGATCGCGTTGAGCATCGCCGGAAAGATCGCCGCCAGGCCATGGGACTCCGCCCCCATCCGCTGCGTCATCCAGCGGACGGCCGCGCGCAGGGCGGGCCGCCGGAACGGCTTGAGCCCCAGGCGCTCCAGCCCCTTCAAGCAGCGGTCCAGATACAAGAAGAGGTTGCGCAGGCTCAAGAGCCGCCGGTCGGGGCGGGGCATCAGGTCGGCTTCATCGGCATCGGCGGGGAACAGGTCGCGGATCTGCAAATCGGGATGCAAATGCCGGGTGGGCCGCAGGTGGTTCAAGATGGAGAGCGGCACGAGCATCGCCCGGCTCCACGAAGAGAGGCGGTAGAGACTCAGGGGGAACCAGTGGGGCAAGAGCGCCATTTCCACGGGAATCGTGGGGAGTTTTTCCCACGGGAACTGCCCCAGGAGCGCCAGGTAGAGCTTGGCGTAGGTGTTCATGCGCGGAATGCCGCCCAGGCGGAGCGCAGCCGCGCGTCCACGCTCCATCCAGGCGGCTTGGGGGGAATCTCCGGCAAGCCGCAGCGCGAAGCAGGCTTTCACCGTCGCATTCACTTCGCTCGGGCCGCCGTAATAAATGTTCCAGCCGCCGTCGGGCAACTGGCGGGCCCGGATGTGGGCCACGCACTTTTCCTGGAGCACGGGATCGACCGTCCCCGCCCAGTGCATAAAGAGGATGTAATCGGAGCAGAGCGTGCTGTCCACGATCAGCTCGCCCGCCCAATGGCCGTCCGGGTTTTGCAGCCGCAGGAGGTTCGATTGCGCGCGGTGGACGGCCTCCGGCAACGAGGGCAGCGCGGCGCCGGCAGACGACGATGGCGTACGGGGGCGATGGGAAGGGGGTACGGACATGCGATGCGAGGGAAAATCAGCGGAGTTCACGAGGGAGAGCTTCCTCCATTGAAGGCGTGGACGGGGTGGAGTTTCACGCGGGGCCGGGGGCCGAACTGGAACCAGAAATTTCTCCACAGGTCGCCGGGCCGCGCGCCGATGCCCAGGCTGGCGGTGGGCTCATAGCCACAGTGGACCATGCAGTGCTCGCAGCGGGGATCCCGCCCGGTTTCAAAACGGCTCCAATCGGTGGAGGCGAGCATCTCGGCGTAGCTGGCGTAATGGGCATCCGCGATCAGGTAGCACGGGCCCCGCCATCCCCGCACGTTGCGGGTCGGGATGGCCCAGGCGGAACAGGCCAACTGCCGCTTCCCGGCAAGGAATTCCAGGTAAGCCGGGGTGCCGTAAAGGGGATAACGGCGGCCCCATTCCTCCACAAACCAGAATTTATTCACCGTCGCGTCCCGGGTCAGGAAATAATCTTCCGGCCGCTGCTGGTGGCGCGCCTCCATCTCCCGGCCCGCTTCGGCGAAGCCGTACCCGGGCGTGAGGGTGTGCCCGTCCACCCCCAGCGAGCCAAGGAACACCAGGAGGTCTTCAATCTCCGCCATGTCGGTGTGCCGGTAAACCGTGGTGTTCGTGGCAACCTGGAATCCGAGATGCTTGGCCATGCGGATCGCCTGGATGGCCTCGCGAAAGACGCCCCGGCGCTCGACGTTCCGGTCATGCGTAGCCTCCAGGCCGTCGAGATGGACATTCCAGTAAAACCAGGGCGAGGGCTCAATGGCGGGCAGAACGGGCTGCTGGCGCGGCTTGCGGATCGCCGCCGCTTCCTCGGGGGAAAGAAGTTCCTCCGAAAGCAGGCGGCTCACCACGGCTTCCGCGCGGGCCTGGCTGCGCACCCAGCGCGAGGCCAGGCTTTCCCGCAGCTTGCGGCGCATGAGCAGGGCGTTGGTGCAAAGGTACACAATGCGCCCCTGCGCGCGCAACCCGCCCACCAGCTCGGCAATGCGCGGGTAAAGGAGGGGCTCGCCGCCGCAAAGGGAAACCATCGGCGCGTCGCATTCCGCCGCCGCCGCCAGGCACTCCTCCAGGGGCATCATCTCTTTGAGGCTCGTGGCATACTCCCGGATGCGCCCGCAGCCGGTGCAGGAGAGATTGCAGGTGTGCAACGGTTCGAGTTGCAGCACCGTGGCGAACTTCCGCACGCCGCGCAGCCGGTGGCTGAGGATCGAACGGGCGATTTTGAGAGTAAGAGGGAGCGGGAATCTCATGGTTGGGATGAACCGCAGGCGGCGCCGCGCACTTTGGATGCGAGGTTCCACCGTTCGATTCGTCCCTTCTATCGCATGAGCGGGCGGAAACGGCTGCCGGGTTGGAGACAAAAAGGGCTCCGTGTTGAACACGGAGCCCTGCAAAGAAAGCGATCCTAAAAGCGGAAAAGTCTAGACGTTGAAGCGGAACTCCATCACGTCGCCGTCTTTGACGACGTATTCCTTGCCTTCAATGCGCAGCTTCCCGGCCTCGCGCGCTTTGGCGTAGGAACCGAGGGCGACGAGATCGTCAAACGCAATCGTCTCGGCGGCGATGAAGCCGCGCTCAAAGTCGGAGTGGATCACCCCGGCGGCGGCGGGGGCCTTGTCCCCCTCGTGAATGGTCCAGGCGCGCGTCTCCTGTTCCCCGGTGGTCAGATAGGTGCGCAGGCCCAGGAGGTGGTAGACGGAGCGGATCAACGACCCGACGCCGCTTTCGCTCACCCCCAGGTCTTTCAAATACTCCTGCGCTTCCTCTTCCGGCAGGTCGATCAACTCGCTCTCGATCTGCGCGCTGATGACGACGGCTTCCGTGGCGAGGTGGGTGCGAACGTAATCCTGCACGGCTTTAACGAAGCGGGTGGAGGGGTGCAGGTCCGCGGCATCCGGGTTTTGCAATTCGGCGGCGATCTGCGCGAGGTCGCCTTCGGCCACGTTGCAGGCGAAGATGGTCGGCTTCATCGTCATCATCATGAACTCTTTGGCGACCCGCTTTTCGTCGTCGCTCAAGTCCAGCGTGATGGCCGGTTTGCCGCTGTCGAGGTGGGGGACCAATTTCTCGATGACCGCCAGTTCCGCCTTGGCCACTTTGTCCCCGGTGCGGGCGCTTTTTTGCAGGCGCTCGCCGCGTTTTTGGATCGAGGCCATATCCGCGAGGATCAGCTCGGTGTTGATGACTTCGATGTCGCGCACGGGGTCGATGCTTCCGGCGACGTGGTGGATGTCGTCGTTCTCAAAGCAGCGGACCACCTGCACAATGGCGTTGACTTCGCGGATGTGGCTCAGGAATTGATTGCCGAGCCCCTCCCCCTGGCTGGCGCCGCGCACGAGCCCGGCGATGTCCACGAACTCGATCACCGCGGGCACCAATTTCTTGGAATGGGAAATTTTGGAGAGAACGGCCAGCCGGGAATCGGGCACGACGACCACGCCCTGGTTGGGATCAATCGTGCAAAAAGGGTAATTGGCCGCCTGCGCCTTGCGCGTCCGAGTGACGGCGTTAAAAAGGGTGGATTTGCCCACGTTGGGGAGCCCGACAATGCCTGCGCTTAACATAAGGGCGCAGAACGTAGCCCCGAAACCGCCACGCGTGAAGCGCAAATGCAGGGAATGTTGCCCGCTTTACCCCCGCGCATGCACCGCCCCGAAGGTCACCCGGTCGTCGGCTTCGAGCCACTCGAAAAGCGTGGTGTGCGCCGGATTGAGCCCCAGGCGGGTGCATTCCAGGACAAAAGAGGCCCGCTTCTCCAGGTTGTTGTAGAGGCAGTAGCCTTCCATGGAATCGCTCCAGGCGCAGATCTCCTCCGGCGTTTTCGCCAGGCCGTGTTCGTCGAGCCAGAGGCCCAGTTCCTCGTCCGTGTGTCCGCGCTTCACCTGCGCTTTGAACTCCTCGCCGGTGACGCCTTTGAAGGCAAAAAGCGTCCGGTCCAGGGGGCAGTCGTAGTGGTATTCCCCCGCTTTGCCCGCCAGTTCGGCCCGGGCTTTGTCAATGGCGCGGGCAAGGATGGCGTAATCGCGGATTCTCACGCGCGGACTGCGCGGCGGTTGTTGTGTCAAATCGTTGCTCTTCATCGGTTCACCCTTGGTTTCGGAGCGCTCCGCCGCGCCGGACTCGTGGGGGCTAGGGGCGGAGAAAAACCCGGAAGGCGGCGTTGGAGTAAACCAGCCGCAAGAAAGGGGGCGCACTGTGGGGCCTTTCATAGAGAAGCTCGGCAAACGTCCCCTCCCCCACGGGCTGCCCCAGGATGGCGCTGGAAACGGAGGCGACGCGATCCGTATCGTAGGCGACCACGTAGGCCACCCGCCGTTTGACAAGGATCGCCTCCGCGGCTTCCGGGTCGCGGCTCAGGTAAAAGCGGGAGGCATCCACCGTGCCAGGAAGGCTCTCGTGGGAACTCCCCGCCACGCACGGCTGCCCCGACCAGTAAGCCAGCGCCGGGGATTGCCACCAAGGCGCGAGCGTGGGCCCATGGAGCTGCCGCGCCACGGCATAAAGATCGAGGTTGTCCTGACGCCGTTCCGCCCGCAAAGCCACTTGGGGGGGATCGAGTTGCCGATCCCACTCGGCGGCCACCGGCCACAGCGAAACCCCGAACAGCGCCACGGCGATCCAGCGTTTGGGGAAAACGCCCAGCAACGCGGGGAGCGCCATCGCAAAGCCCAGGGCCAGGAAATACCCCCAGCGGGCCTGCCAGTAAGTCAACGCCGCAAGCGCCCCGAGCTGCCCCAGCCAGAACCAGGCGGCGCGTTCCCGCCGCTTCCAGCCCACCCAGACCAGCAGCAGCGGGGCGGCCAGGAAGAACCAGCCCGTCCAATGGAGCATCACGGGCAGCGGCGTGTGGGAAAGCTCCCCCACCGTCCGGCTCCATTTTGGAAAGAAAGCGAGCACTTCGGGAGCGGGCACCGGCGAATGCCACCCCTCCACGCAAAGCGCCGCCACCAGCACCGCCGCCAGCGCGATCCCCCATTGGCCCCGTTCCCGCGTCAAAAACCGGCGCCCCAGCAGCGCCACCCCCAGGACAAGGGAAAGCGCCAGAAGCCCAAGCGGCTCATAAAGCGAGCCCCACATCCCGAGCCCCCAGGCCAGACCCCCGGCAATGGCCCAGCCGCGCGAGGGCCCTTGCAGCAGCACCCCCTCCGCCGCCAAGCCCGCCGCCACGCAGAACATCAAGAGCGACTGGTGATCCGGCCTTCCCAGCACCGTCCCATGGACCAGGATGGGGCTCACGGCAAAGAAAAACAGCATCACGCCCCGGCAGGGAATTCCCATCGACCCCGCCCAGACCCACAAAAGCGCCGCCGTCAACACCCCCAGCAGCGGGGAAACCGCAACACCCCCCCAATCCAGCGCCACCTGGGGCGACCCGGCAAACGGACGCAATACCGCTGCCAGACCGGCCGTAAGGTAGTCGAACGGAGCCGTCGTGTGGGGCTGCGTCCCCTCGGGCCAGTTTTCAAAGCCCTGCCGCCGAACCACCGTCCCGGGGTGGGCATAGACCTCCCGCACCCGCGTCATGCGCGAATAGCAATCCGGGTCGGCAAAAAAGACCCGGCCTTCCACAAACACGTCCGGCGCGTTCCAGCAGCGCATCGCCACCGTCAGCAGAAGCAGCACAGCCAGCCGGACGGCGGGAAAAAAACGGGGAAAAAGCGTCACGCCGGAATCCTTCCAAAACCGAGCCCTTCTGTCCACCCTCCTTCTTGGGCAAAAAACAGCGTGGGAGACTCCTGTGCGCAAGATGTTGTGGATCGTCCCCGGCATCACCCCCAACGGATGGGGTTTGCCAAAAATTAGAGTTGTTGTTTTTCCGGCGACACGGTAATTTTGTTCCCTTTCGATTCCCTGAATTTTGCCTATGTCAGAATCTGACGCCAACGAGCCCATCACCCCCGACGAATCCAACGCTTCGGGACACGTCTCCGCCAACCAACTTTACGACGCTTCCAAAATCGATAAACTCGAAGGGCTTGCGGGCGTTCGCCAACGTCCCGGCATGTACATCGGGCCGACAGATGAACGGGGCCTGCACCACTGCGTTTTCGAGGTGCTCGACAACTCGATCGACGAACATCTCGCCGGTTATTGCACCAAAATCGAGATCACCATCCACTCCGACGGCTCCTGTTCCATCAAGGACAACGGCCGCGGCATCCCGGTGGACATCCACCCGAAGTTCAAGATCCCGGCCCTTGAACTCGTGCTCACCAACCTGCACGCGGGCGGCAAATTCGGCCAGGGAGCCTACAAATACTCCGGCGGCCTGCACGGCGTGGGCGCCAAGTGCGTCAACGCCCTTTCGGACTGGTTCAAGGTGGATGTCGCCCGCAACGGCCAGATCTACCACATGGCCTTTGAGCGGGGCGTCACCACGCAGAAACTGATCGTCATCGGCGAGGCGAAAAACAAGAAGCAGACCGGCACGAAAATCACCTTCCTGCCCGATCCGACCATCTTCAACATCACCACCGAGTTCCAGTTCTCCAAACTCTCCGCCCGCCTGCGGGAACTCGCCTTTCTCAACCCCGGCCTGGAAATCGTCCTGCGCGACGAACGGGTCGAGCCGGTCAAACAAGAGATCTACCTTTACAAACTCGGCATCGAGGAGTTTGTCCGCCAGTTGGGCGAAAACAAAATCGTCGTCCACCCGAAACCGATCGTCCTGGGCGGCAAGCGCAAAGTCAAATTCCGCGGCAAAGACCAGACGGAGATCGAAGACGAGATGTATTGCGACGTCGTCATGCAATACAACGACTCCTACAACGACCAGATCCTCTGTTTCACCAACGCCATCCCCAACCCCGATGGCGGCACGCATCTGACCGGCTTCCGCAGCGCGCTCACCCGCGCCATCAACCAGTATTCCAAGCAAAACAACCTGGTTAAAGAGAAAGACCCGCCCATCTCCGGCGACGACGTGCGCGAGGGCCTCACCGCCGTCATCGCCGTCAAGCACCCGAACCCCGGGTTCGAATCGCAGACCAAGGTCAAGCTCGTCACCCCGGAAGTGGACGGCATCGTCTCCTCCATCGTCTACGAAGGCTTGATGACCTACTTTGACCAGAACCCGGCCATCGCCAAAAAAGTCATCGAGAAAGCCCTCATGGCCTCCCGCGCCCGCGAAGCCGCCCGGCGCGCCCGCGAAACCGTCCGCAAAAGCGCCCTCACCGGCGGCGGACTTCCCGGCAAACTCGCCGATTGCTCCGAACGCGACCCCGAGCTGACCGAACTCTACATCGTCGAGGGCGACTCCGCAGGCGGCTCCGCCAAACAGGGGCGCGACCGGCGCTACCAGGCCATCCTCCCGATTCGCGGCAAACTCATCAACGTCGAGAAAGCCCGCCTGGACAAGGTCCTGCAAAACCGCGAAATCCAGACCATGATCACCGCCATCGGCACCGGCATCGGCGGGGGCGACATCGAAGGCTCCTTCAACATGGAGCGCCTACGCTACGGCCGCATCATCATCATGACCGATGCCGACGTGGACGGCTCCCATATCCGCACCCTGCTCCTGACCTTCTTCTACCGGCAGATGACCGAGTTGGTCAAAGGAGGCAAAATCTACATCGCCCAGCCGCCGCTCTACCAGATCAAGCGCCGCAAGCGCGAGGAATACGTCGATGACGACATCCAGCTCAACCGGATCCTGATCTCCCTGGCCCTGGAAGACGTGCGCCTGCGCAGCCTGTCCGACGCCAAAGAGTTCAGCTCCACGCAGCTCAAGGAAATCCTCGACCTGCTCGAACGGCTCGACAAATTCAGCGAATCCGTCCGGCGGCACGGCGGCAACTTCGAGGCCTACCTCTCCGCGCGCGACCTCAAGACCGGCAAACTGCCCACCTACATCGTCAAAGTCCGCGACGGCAACGACGAAAGCGTCTCCTACTTCCACGACGAAGACGAAGTGCGCGGGTTCCATCTCGAAAACCTCGACCTCGCCCTCTTTGACGACGAGCCCGAGGGCGGCGACACGGAAGGCGACGCAACCACCCCCGCCACGCCTGCATCACGCGGCAATGGCCACAGTGGATCGCGCCGCCGCGGCAAGCTCGTGGAACTGCACGAAACCTCCTCGCTCCAGAAACTAATCGCGGAACTCGCCCACCGGGGGCTCAAAATCGAGCACTACTCCGACACCGACCACCCCATCTTCGAACTCCTCGAAGGCGAAGGGGAAAAGGCCAACGCCACCCCCATCTTCGCCATCCCGCAGATCCTGCAAAATATCCGGGACATCGGCCGGCGCGGCGTGCAAATCAAGCGATTCAAGGGCCTGGGCGAAATGAACGCCAAGGAACTCTTCGACACCACGATGAACCCGGACAAGCGGAAGTTGCTCCGAGTCGAACTCAACGAAACCAACGCCGTCGAGGCCGACAAAATGTTCACCATCCTGATGGGCGACGTCGTCGAACCCCGCCGCGTCTTCATCGAAGACAACGCGCTGAACGTGCGGAACCTGGACGTATAAAGAAGCCTCGCGCAAAGAACGCAGGGAATGGAAGACAGAAAAAGCTCACGCAAAGACGCAAAAGCGCAAAGGAATGAGAGGGAAGCCTTTTTTCCTTGCGCGATCCCCTTCCCTTTTCCCCGTCCCTTAATTCACCTCTTTCCCGATGTATACCCTTAACGAAAAAGTCGAGCCGATCAACGTAGCCGAGGAGATGAGCAAGTCGTTCCTCGACTACTCGATGTCCGTCATCATCTCCCGCGCGCTGCCTGACGCGCGCGACGGGTTGAAGCCCTCCCAGCGGCGCATCCTGTTGGCGATGAACGATCTCTCCCTCTTCCCCAACCGGCAGCATCGGAAATGCGCCAAGATTTGCGGTGACACGAGCGGCAACTACCATCCCCACGGCGAAGCCATCGTTTACCCGACCCTCGTCCATATGGCCCAATCGTGGGCCATGCGCGAATGTCTCGTCGACGGCCAGGGAAACTTCGGCTCCGTGGAAGGCGATCCGCCCGCCGCCATGCGTTACACCGAGGCCAAGATGACCCACCTGGGCGCGGCCTTGATGGACGACATGGACAAGGAGACCGTCGATTTCGTCCCCAACTACGACGAAACCCGCACGGAACCCGTCGTATTCCCCGCCGCGTGGCCCAACCTGCTCGTCAACGGCGGCACCGGCATCGCCGTCGGCATGGCCACCAACATGCCGCCGCACAACCTTGGCGAAGTCGTCGAAGGCATCTGCGCCCAGATCGACAACCCCGACATCACCGTCGAGGAACTGCGCCAGTTCGTCAAAGGCCCCGACTTCCCCACCGGGTGCACCATTTGCGGCATCTCGGGCATCAAGAGCTACACCGAAACCGGCCGCGGCAGCATCAAAGTGCGCGGCAAGGCGGGCGTGGAATCGATCAAAAACGGCCGCGAGCAGATCGTCATCACCGAGATCCCCTACAACGTCAACCGCGCCGTTCTCGTCGAGCGGATCGCGGAACTGGTGAACGAGAAAGTCCTCACCGAAATCAGCGCCATCCGCGACGAATCGGACGAAAACACGCGCGTCGTCATCGAACTCAAACGCGACGGCAACCCGAACGTCGTCATCAACAACCTTTACAAGCACACCGCGCTGGAAAGCTCCTTCGCGGTCACGATGCTCGCCATCGACCACGGGCGGCCCAAGCTCCTCTCCATCAAGGACGCCAACATCGCCTACATCGAGCACCGCCGCGAAGTCGTCCTGCGGCGCACCCGGTTTGAACTGCGCAAAGCCGAAGACCGGGCCGAAACCCTGGAAGGCTACCTGCTCGCCCTGGCGAACATGGACGCCTTCATCAAGATCATCCGGGGGTCGTCCAACCGCGACGAGGCCAAGGTCAAGCTCCTCGCCTACGAATTCCCGCGCCACACCGTCGAAGCCCTCGGCATCCTGATCCGCAGCGAAAGCCGCGTCGTGGACGGCGTCTACAGCTTCAGCGAAACGCAGGTCAACGCCATCCTCGATCTGCGCCTCTACCAACTCACCGGCCTGGAGCGCGACAAGATCGAGGCCGAATACAAAGCGCTCACCGATAAAATCAAAGATTTGCTGGATATTCTGGCCCGCGAATCCCGCGTCTTGCAAATCATCAAAGACGAACTGCGCGCCATCGCCCAGAAGCACGGCACCCCGCGCCTCACACAGATTGTTCCCGACGAAGGCGAGATCTCGCTTGAGGACCTGATCTCCAACGAAGGGGCCATCATCACCATCACCCACAAGGGCTTCATCAAACGCACCGCCGTCAGCGCCTACCGCGCCCAGCGCCGGGGCGGCAAGGGCGTCAAGGGGATGATCACGCGCGAAGGGGCCACCGAGGAAGAGGAAGACGATTTTGTCGAGCACCTCTTCACCGCCACCACGCACGACTACCTGATGTTCTTCACGCAGACAGGCCGCTGCTACATCGAGCGCGTCTACGACATCCCGGAAATGGGCCGCGCCTCCAAGGGCCGCTCCATCGCCAACCTCCTGGAACTGCGCAACGAAGAACGCATCGCCGCCACCATCCGCATCCAGGCCAAGAGCAGCGGCGCGGGCCCCGCCGCCATCGACAACACATGGGACACGGATCTCCACATCGTGTTCGTGACCCAATCGGGCATCGTCAAGAAATCCAACCTCGGCGATTTCCAAAACATCCGCAAAGGCGGCATCATCGCCATCAAGATTGAAGACGGCGACCGCCTTATCGACGCGAACATGACAAGCGGCCAAAACGAAGTGGTCCTCATCACCAAGAACGGCATGAGCCTGCGCTTCCACGAAGAGGAACTCCGCGACCAGGGGCGGGATACCGTCGGCGTCTGGGGCATCCGGCCGGTCAAGGGAGATTTCGTCGTCGCCATGGCGCTCGTCAACCCCGACTCGCAACTCCTCGTCGCGGGCGAAAACGGGATCGGCAAGCGGACAGCGTTTGAAGAATACCGCGTCCAGTCGCGCGGCGGCAAAGGCATCATCACCATGAAAGTCGGCGACAAGACCGGCGACGTGGTGGGGGCGCTGACCGTCACCGACAAGGACGAATTGATGCTCATCACCAACAAGGGGCAAATGGTGCGGACCCGGATTCGCGAAATCCGGGAAATCGGCCGCAATGCCATGGGCGTCAAGTTGATCGACCTGCACCCCGGCGAGAAACTCCAAGCCATCGCCCCGGTGGTGGCCGACGAGGACGACGACTCCGGCAACGCGAACGACGCGAGCACCCCGGAAGAGCCGCAGGCGTAACCAAAAGCAAGACGCGGAGAGGGGGAAACGGGGAGAATGAAATCGCCCTAAAAACTCACATTCAAGCGGATCCCGGCGACCAGTGCGTTGTCAGCCTTGGCGGAAGCCCCCGGGTTGAAGATGTATTGCACGTCGGGCTGCAAGGTGAGCCATTCCTTGATCTGCGCTTTATAGGTCGCCTCCAGAATCGCTTCGTGGCGCGCATGCGCCGGGGCCTCCCCGTCATCGCTCGCGTATTGGCTCAGCCTCGTGAAGCTGAAGGCGAGGCCCACGACATCTTTCTCCCGCCCCGCGAGAAGCCCTTTGTAATTGAACCCGGCATCGCCATAAAACGGCACTGTGTTCCGCTCATCGGGCGCGGCGCCGCCCCGCACAAAGCCGCTCAATCCCTGATCTTCCGTCCCCGGCTTGCGCCAGAATTGCTGGTCCACCATGACGTAGCCGCCCGCATCGGTGCGGCAGGGCGTGCCCGTGAGATCCTCCTCCGCCCCGGCATTGCGGAAAAACGCCCCCAGCTTGACGGTGCCCGGGAGCCCTGCGGCTCCTTTCTGCCCATTCCAGGCATAGGCCGCTTCCGCAACCGCCAGCACGCCTCCATCACGGCCCAGACGCCAGTCCACGCCATGCTTGTTGCCCTTCGCCTGGTCCCCCACGTCGCCGTCATACACCCCGGCTTGGAACGAGAGAGCGTCCGAGGCTTTCCATCGGACGCGCACGCCCGGCGCCGCAACGGGAAAAACGGCGGCAGGGAGGTTCTGGCTGAACACCGGGAGCACGCCGAAAGCCCCGTTTAAAAAGAGCGCGGCGTTGCCGGAAACGAAAAATTCGGTATCCACCAGGAGCTGACCGGCGCGAAGCGAGAATTTGCCATCGGCCCACTCCTGCTGCAGCCAGGCTTCGTAGAGACGCACGCTGTCGTAAGCGTCGATATTGCTGACCCGGTTCAAATCATGAACATATTTCTCCGTCAGGCTCGGCCCATGGGGGGCGAGGATGCTGACGAGGAAACTGCCGCCTTGCCAGCCGATCAGCTTGCCGAGGTTGCCCTGCACGCCGGCGTTGAGGAGCCCTTCCGCAATTGCCCCCTGGCGGTATCCGCCGGAGAGATTGCCCAGGAGTTCCCCGGTATAGGAAACAGGGAAGGAAAGCGCCTTGGGCTCTTCCGGCGCGGGCGCATCGCCGCCCCGCGCGGCCAGCGGCGCGAACGCGGCTGCCAATGCCACAACGAAACCAAGAAGGGCATGGGTTACTTTGGTCATAAAAAAGAGGCTATTGGGGCCTGGAAAATACCACAAAGCTCCCCGCCAGCGCCAGCCCCGCTTCTAGTGTGCCTGCACCCCACAGACGGGATTTTCCGGCTGCGCGCCAGGGCGTCGCACACCCATAGCGGCCCGGCAAAGCCACGGTCAAAAATTCCCGGGTCATACCCGGCAAACCCATGCGTGTTTGTGCGGAGCGTGGTGGGTCATACTTGACACCCACCGGCGCAAATGGTCGTGTAACGTCCTTGATTAACGCGTGTTATCGACCTGAATGAATTCACATTCCTCCCGGACCGCCCCTCAATCTCAACCTGCCTCGCCCAAAGGGGCACGATCCGCAGAGAAGTCGAAACAGGAGGAGCGCCGGCAGTCCAAATCCACAGCGGAGGGCAAACAACGGAAGGCCGAGGCAGACGCCAAGCACGCCCGGCGTGAAAGCGAACGCACCCAACGCGCCATCCTTGACGGCATTCCCGACCCCGCGTGGATGAAAAACAAGGAGGGCGTTTTCCTGGCGGTCAACCGGGCCTGGTCCCTTTTTATCGGCAAGGACGAAGCCAGCGTCATCGGCAGGCCGGATTCCGCAATCTTCAACCGCGCAATCGCCGCCAGGGTGCGCCAGCAGGATCTGGCCGTCATGGAATCGCGGCAACCGTTGCGCATCGAGGAATCCTTCCCCGGGCCGCATGGGCAGACGTATTTTGACACCGCGCTGACTCCCTTGTGCGACGAGCAGGGAGAGCCGGTCGGGGTCATCGGCATCGCGCGGGATATCACGGAACGCAAGCGCATGGAAGAACAATTCCTGCGCAACCAGCGCATGGAAAGCATCGGCTCGCTGGCAAGCGGCATCGCCCACGACCTCAACAACATCCTGGGCCCCATCATGATGTCCGCCTCCATGCTGCAGGAGGAGATGTCCATGGAAACCGCCGAGGAACTCATCACCATCATCCAGGAAGCCGCCCAGCGCGGCGCGGACATCGTCAGCCAGGTCCTCACCTTCGCCCGGGGCGCCAAAGGCGAACGCAAGCCGATGGAGCCCCGCTTCCTGATCCGGCAGGTGGAGCGCATCCTCAAGGAAATCCTGCCCAAATCGATCACGCTCACCTCCTCCTTTCCCGAAGGGCTCTGGAACGTCACCGGCGACCTGACGCAGCTTCACCAAGTCTTTGTGAACCTTTGCGTCAACGCGCGCGACGCGATGCCCTGCGGCGGCACCCTGCGGCTCAGCGCCAAAAACTGCGACATCGGCGCAGCCACCGCCGCCGAAATCCCCGACGCCAAACCGGGGCGCTATGTGCGGATGATGGTCGCCGACTCCGGCGTCGGCATCCCGGAAGCAACCATCGGCAAAATCTTCGATCCCTTCTTCACCACCAAGGAACTCGGCAAGGGAACGGGGCTCGGCCTCTCCACCGTTCTCGGAATTGTCCGAAGCCACGGCGGCTTTGTGACCATCGAAAGCAAAGTGGGCAAGGGCTCCAAATTCAGCGTCTTCTTCCCGGCGACGGAGGAATTGCTGCTGCAGCCAAAACCAAAGGAGAAACCGGCCCTCCCCGCCGGGGCTGGCGAGTGCATCCTCATCGTGGACGACGAAATCCCCATCTGCAAAATGGCCGGGACGATCCTGCATAAAATGGGATACCACGTTCTGACGGCTCCCGGAGCCGAGGAAGCGCTGGAAATCTACCGCCAACGCAACGGGGCGGTCCAAGCCGTGCTCACCGACCTGGCCATGCCGCGGATGGACGGGCAGGCCCTCATCCAGGCGTTGAAAGAGATGAACCCCGCCGCCGTCATCATCGCCTCCACGGGCCAAGCCGGCCTGAAAGAGCCTGCACGGCACGGCGCGGAGTTCTTTCTGCCCAAACCGTATAACGCCGAGCAACTGCTCGCCACCGTCCACCAAGCCGTTTGCAAGGCGGCCGGGCAAAGGGCGTAGGCCGGCTTTTCCTTGCGTTCCCGGCGGCTTTTTCCCCACTCTGGGCCGTGCTGCTGAAACCGCCCCAACCGCTCCTACCGCTCGCCCTTTGCGCCATCGGCGGCATCGTGGCGGCGGATTGCCTCCCGCAAATGGGCGGCGTCCGGCTTGCCCCCTGGGCTGCCGGGGCCGCGCTGCTCCAGGGGCTCGCGGCGGTCCTCTTGCGGCGGCGCGGTGCCCCGCGGCGCGCCGCATTTTGCGCCTGGGGTGCAATGGCGGCGCTCTTTTTTGCCTGGCACGCCTGGTTGCTGACGTCCGGGCCCGGTCCCGCGCTGGCGGCCCGGATTCCCCCGCAAGGGTGCGTGGTCCAAGCGGTCGGCGTGGTGGAGGAGGAACCGTCGCTGCCCGCTCGCTTCCAAGTCCAGCTCCAATCGCTGGCGCGCCAGGGCGTCCCCGCTCCCTGCACCGCCCGCGTGCTGGTCCGGTGGCCCGGCGATCCCGCCCCCCGCTATGGCGACCGGGTGGAGCTGACCGGCGACCTGCACCGGCTGGAGCCGCCCCGCAATCCGGGCTCCTTCGACACCCCCCGCGTCTGGCAGCGGCGGGGCGTTTACGGGGAGCTCCGGGTCCGTTACCCCAATGACGCCCGGGTCCTGGAGCATGACCGCGGCTCGCTTTTAGTGACCCGTTCGCTGGCCCTGCGGCATTGGATGGAGCGGACGATGGCCCTGGATATCGAGGACTCCCCGGAACTTTTCTCGCTAATCCAAAGCATGGTGCTCGGGTCGAGCGGCGATTCGCTCCAGGAAACCAAAAAGCTCTTCCAATACACGGGGACGATGCACCTCTTCGCCGTCAGCGGGATGAACGTGGCGATGCTGGCCGCCGCCTTGCAACAACTCTTGCAGGTGGCGGGCTTTCGCCGCCGGGCCACGGTGTGCCTCATCCTCCCGGTGCTGTGGATCTACTGCTACGCCACGGGGCTCACCGCCAGCAGCCTGCGGGCGACCCTGATGGCATCGGTGGTGTGCATCGGGGTGCTCCTCGACCGGCCCGCCCTCTCCTGGAACACGCTGGGCGCTTCCGCGCTCGTCATTCTTGCGTGGGACCCGAACCAGTTCTTCACCCCCGGCTTCCAGCTTTCGTTTGGCATGGTGGGCTTTCTCCTCGCGTTTGCGCGCCCGCTGCAAGAGGCGCTCCGCCCGCTCGCCCAGCCCGACCCGTTCCTGCCGCGCCTGCTTTGGCCGCGCTGGCTGGTGTGGCGCTGCAAGGCGCAAGGGATGATCCTGGAAGCTGTGGCCGTCTCGGCGGTCGCCTGGGTGGGGTCGATGCCGCTGACCCTCTATTATTTTCACCTCTGGAGCCCCTCCACCATCCCGGCCAATCTCTTCGCCGTGCTCCTGGCGTGGTTCATGATGATTCTCGGCATGGCCTCCGTCCTGGCCGGGGCATTCTGGCAGAGGCTGGCTATTCTCTTCAACAACGCCAATTGGCTGATCGCCAAAGGGCTGCTGGCGGGCATTTCCTTCCTGGCCTCCCTGCCCGGCGCGCATCTGTTCATGGAGTGGCCGTCGTTCCAGCCCACTCCCCTTTGCGAAGTGGAAGCGCTCGACCTGCCGGGCGGCGGCGCGCTCCACCTGCGGACGCACGGCGGCGGCCGGCGCGCCGACTGGATGGTGGATTGCGGGAACGCGAACGCCTACACCTACGCCGTTTGCCCGTATCTGCGGAGTCGGGGCGTCACCCGCCTGGACGGCTTGCTGCTCACGCACGGCGACGCCCAGCACATCGGCGGCGCGGAGGCTCTGCTGCGCGAGATGGAGCCCGGGGAAGTTGTCGATTCGCCGCTGCACGACCGCTCCCCCTCCCGGAAAAGGACGCACCAGGCGCTGGAAGCCTCGGGCCGGGGGAAAACCCTCGTGGCTCGCGGCGATGTGCTGACGCTCGCGCCCGGCGTCCGCCTCCAGGTCCTCTTCCCTCCCCCGGGGTATGCCGCCAACCGGGCCGACGACAAGGCGCTTGTCCTGCGGCTCGACGCCGCCGGAAGGAAGGTCCTCCTTTCCTCCGACGCCGGGTTCCTGACGGAGACCTGGCTGCTGGAGAACGCGCCCCCCGACGAACTGCGCTGCGACATCTGGATCAAACAACGGCACCGCGGCGACCTCTCCGGCACGCCCGATTTCCTGGCCGCCGCGCACCCCTCCGTGATCGTCGCCTCCAGCGCGGCGTTCCCTCCCGAGGAACAGCTCGATCCCGCCTGGGCGGCGGCAGTGGAGGCGCGCGGCATCCGCCTCTTGCGGCAGGATGCCACCGGGGCGGTGCGGATCACGCTGGATGCGCGCGGACACTGGACCGCCGAGCCGTTCCTCCAGCCGCCGCAAACAAAATGAACGCTGTCCCGGAACGCGCTTTCGTGGTTGATTTCTCCCATGTCAACCCTCTCCTACGCCGCCCTTGAAACCGAAATCCTCGACAGGATCTCGCAGCCTGGGCATCTGCTTTCCGAAGAAGCATTCAGCACGCTGGCGCTGGAGATTTTCCGGTTTCAGCGGGAGCACAACGCTCCCTACCGGCAGTTCTGCAAATACCAAAAAACGCCCGCCGAGCTGACCGCCTGGCGCAAGATCCCCGCCGTCCCCGCCGGCGCGTTCCGGCAGGCCAAATTGCTCTCCTTCCCAGCGGCGGAAACGGTGACTTCTTTCCGCACCAGCGGCACCACGGGGGAAGGCTACGGGAGCCACCATTTCCACTCGCTGCGGCTTTATGAAACCTCCATCCTGGCCGCCTGGAAAGCCTTGGAATTGCCCTCGCTCCCCCAAATCCTCCTGACCCAGCGCCCCGGCGACGCCCCCCACTCCTCCCTTTGCCACATGATGGGAACGCTCGGCGCACTGGGAGCCCAGACGTGGTGCATCGACGCATCAGGCCGGCTCGACCTCGCGGCGCTGCGCCGGGCGTCCGCCGTGGGCCCCGTCCTCCTCCTCGGCACGGCGCTCGCCTTCCTGCACCTCTTTGAGCGGCTTGAGGAGGAACGCCTGGAACTGGCGCCCGGCAGCCTGGCCATGGAAACCGGCGGGTACAAAGGGACCGGACGAACGCTAGCCAAGCCGGAACTCTACGCGCGCTTTGGCCGCACGCTCGGGCTGGAACCGGATGCGATTCTCAACGAATACAGCATGACGGAACTTAGCTCCCAATGGTACACGCGGGGCCTGGGGCGGCCCCATCATGGCCCGGCCTGGACGCGCGCCCTGGTGATCGATCCCGAAACCGGCCGCGAAGCGCCCGAGGGCGGCCACGGCGTGCTGCGTCTGTTTGACCTGGCCAATCTCGGCTCCGTCCTCGCCATCCAGACGCAGGATCTGGCCATCCGGCGCGGCGCGGGGTTTGAACTGCTCGGGCGCGATCCCACGGCGCTCCCGCGCGGCTGCTCCCGCTCTGCCGACGAACTCTTGAGCAGGGAACGCTAGTGTGGTGAAAGATAAATTCGCTAAATAAGTCCGAGACAATTTTTCGATTTTTCAAGGCGCGAATGAGGGCGGTATCTGAAGATACCGACCGATTGAGCAACGCCGAAAAATTGAAAAAGGGGCCGGAATTATGACGCGAATTTATCTTTCACCACACTAGAGCGGTTTCGGTTTATTTTGTCGTATGCTCTTCGGCGGCGAGAGTCGCTGTGCGTCTTTTTGCGCTTGGGCTGTATTTACAAATACAGCCGCTGCGCTCAAAAAGCCCCGCATCAACCCTCGGCGCTCTCAGATCATTGCGACAAAATAACCCAAAAACGCTCTAGCCTCAACCCGCGTGGGCCTCCAGCGCCTCCGCGTGGGGCGCTAGCAGGGAGCGGTAGCACGTCCACATCCCCTCCGCCATCCGCTGCGGCGTCTGTTCCAGGGCGCGGGCTCTTGCGCGCGCCGCCATCGTTTCGCGCAAAGGGGCGTCCTCCACCATCCTGCGCAGCGCGGTTCCAAACGCGGGCGTCTCCTCCGGCGAGGCGTACATTGCCGCGTCGCCCCACGTCTCGCGCAAGCTGGGGATGTCGCCCAAGACCAGCGCGCAACCGGCCAAGGCGGCGTGGAGCGGCGCGAACCCGAACGGCTCGTAGCGGCTCGGCAACGCAAACACCGCCGCCCGCCCGAAGGGGGGCTCCATCCCGGCCCCGTCCGCCCGCGCGTCCAAGAGTTGAAGATGCTTCCAAGCGCCGGAGGGCTCCCCCTCCACAGCCCAGACCACCGGCCAGGGGAGTTCCGCGGCCACCGCGTCGAGCAAATCGCCATTGCACGCCCCCTCCCCTGCGTTCCCGGCGCACAGAATCCAGGGGCATTTTGCCAACGGCCGAAACCGGGCCGCGTCGGCCCCGTGCGGAACGACCTGGAACTCCGGGAACCGCGGCGCGCTCTGGCTGTGAAGCAGCCGGGGAATCGGCGCGTACAGCCGGGCCAGCCCCTCCAGCATCACCTGCGTGGAAGCCGTCACCAAGTTCGCTCCCCGCAGGCCGGCGGCGACCTCCGCATGATAGCGCGTCCACGACTGCGGCGATCCCTCGCCATGGACCGCCTGCCACCACGAAAGCACGCACCCGTGCGCCGCAATCAAGACCGGCGCGTTCCACGGCAGCGAGCCGTAGCAGTAGTGGTTGAGATGGATGACGCCGGGAGCGAACCGCGCCTCCAGCTCCAGCAGCCAATCCCCGGCGCGCGTCACATCGCGCCACGGGTCGGCCATCCACTCCAGCGCCAACGGTTTTTCCCGCACCTGCACGTGCCCCAGCCGGGCCGCCTCCGCCCGCTGCGCCGGGGAGAGCGCCGGCCCCATCACCGCGAGCAGAATCTGCCCCCCGCCGGGTTGCAGCGCCCGCGCCAGCTCCATCGTGTATGTCCAGACGCCGGCGCTCGCGTCCGCCGTCATCAAAATCCGCACCGGCGCGGCAGCGTCGCCAGCGAGACAACCGGGGGAAAAGGGACCGTTCATCGGCGTTTAAAAATAAACCAGCGCCTTCATCAATCCGGGAGGGCGCTGCGCCGCCAGCCGCAGCGCGTCGTCCAGCCGCTCCAGCGAAAACCGATGGGTATAGAGCGGCCCGGGCCGTAGCAACCCGCAATCCACCGCCGCCGCCGCTTCCCGCATCCCCTCGCGCAAAATCTCCGGGGAAGACTCGTGCGCATTCACCACGTCGAAGCCCCGCCGGTTCCAAAGCCCCATATCCACCGAGCGCAATCCGCCACGGTGCGTCCCCGCCACCACCAGGCGGCCGCGCCGCCGGGTCAGCCCCGAGGCAAGATCCAGCCCCGCCTGGGTGCCGCTTGCCTCAAGAACCACGTCGCAGCGGCGCCCACCGTTCCCCTCGCGGACCGTCTCCGCCACCCGACCCTCCTCGCCGTCCTTCCATAGAACCGCCGCCGAAGCGCCGAGCTGCTTGGCAATCCGCAGCGCATAAGGCCGCCGCCCCACCGCCACCACCCGCGCTTCCGCCAGCACCGCCAGTTGGGTCAGCAACGCCCCGAGAAATCCAAAGCCCACCACCGCCACCGTCTCCCCCTTGTCGATAAAACTGCGCCGGAACACATTCACCGCCCCGCCCAAGGCCCTGGCGGGAAACGGCTCCGTGTCGAGCGACTCCGGCAACACCACCAGGCGCCCGGCATCCACCACGGCGTATTCGGCAAAACCGGCCTCCGTGAGAACCCCCACGCGGTCTCCGGGAAATATCCCGTTCACCTCCGCCCCCACAGCGTCCACCCGGCCCCACGCCTCCCCGCCCGGAGCCCCCGGCTCGCGGGGAAACTCCCCCTCTCCCTGCCACGCCGCCACGCTTGCCGGGCACACCCCGCACCCCTCCAGCCGCACCCGCACCTCGCGCGGCCCAGGCGCGGGCAGCGGCACCTTGCGGAACACGACAGAGCCGGGCTCCAGAAATACCGCCGCGGCCATGGCCGTGCGGCCGGTGCGACCCGAGGAAAGAGCAGACAGGGGATAAGATGTGCTCATATAGACCTATCCCCCAATCGCGCCTCAGCTTCTCCTCTGTCGTAAAATTGCCACATTCGCTCCATTTTTTCAGGTTTTGGGTCCCAAAAAGAGAAGGAGGGGCCCAGGCGAGGATGGATCTTTTCGATACGCGCTCTCCTCCAGAAGGAAAAACGATATTCCAAAGCGATGAACAGGCAGGTTGATCCATGGTACGGTTGATCCATGGTACACCCGCCGCCGGTTTCTGAGTCGGCTCGGGGTATGGCGCACCGCAATCCCCCCCGGCCCGATCCGGGGCGAGAATGCCCGGTACGGGTCCAGCACGTCGCAGCCCCGGAGCGGGCCGGAAAATGGGGATTGTGGGGAAGTCGCGGTTTGAGGGCGGGCGTCGCCTCTAAATGCGCTTGCGTTTTCCCCCTCCCTCCCTCGGCGGTAAATCGGAATAATGGGAGCCGTATATCCAAAAGTATAGACGATTGTATTGACGCCGGGATACCTTGGCGTAGATTGCTTCCGTGATCTTCGAATGGGACAGCAACAAAGAAGCCCAAAACTTCCTCATGCACGGGGTGGACTTCACCGTTGCCAAGCTCGCCTTTGAGGACGTCCAGAAAATCATCATCAGCGACACCAAACACAGCCGGAACGAGCCTCGTTACTTTTGCCTTGGGATGGTCGAAGGCAAAGTGCTGACGGTTCGCTTCACCGTTCGGAACGGCGTGTTCCGAATTATCGGGGCGGGGTTCTGGCGCGGAGGCAAAGGGATTTATGAAAAAACAAACGGCAAAAATTAGGGCGACGGAAGCCCGGTTTGACAAAGAAGGCTATCAACTCGGGAAACCGAACATCCAGGGGGAGCCTATCGACTTTTCCGCGCTGGCAAAAGGGAAGCCTCTTTCGCGCAAAGAAGTGGCCGCCTTGGGGCTTCCAACCCCGGAACAACTGGCTGGCAAGACCGATACCGTCAAAATTTCGCTGGCGGTTGACCGGGAAGCGCTGGCGTTTTTCAAGTTTGAAGCCAAGCGCCTTGGCACCAGCTACCAGCGGATGATGCGCAACCTTCTGACGTCTTACTCGCATGCGCGCCGGTAAGCCGCAATTTCTTCCCGCCTTGGCGTAATCAGCCGCAAATTCTGCCGCTAACCCCGTTTCTCCAAACCCCATCAAGACGGAATTTCATAAAATATTGGGGTGATTGTGTGCGCTTGCGTCGTCTCATGTCATCACGAGTCACAATCTGGCACGCACGCCCTGGCCGCCTGCCCTGAACGCTCAAAAACGTGTGCTGTAACTCATGCATACGCATGAACGAACCGGCACGCTATCCAACTCCCGCAGTTGCTTGGCATCACCAAGCGCGGCGTCGAGGAGTTGATGCGTGCCCACAAGATTCCGTTCCTCGCCCCAGGCCACCGCACCGTGCGGTTTTACTGGCCCGTCGTCGAAAGGGCGCTGGGGAAGTTCGAGCACAAGGCCGCATCGCGGATGGCGGTCAGCAGCTTTTTTGTATCGTAGGGCTTGCGCAGGATCACATCAACGCCAAGTGCATGGAGTTCCGATTGGCTGGCATCCGAAGCCTGCCCGGTGGAAGCGAGGATTTTTACCTGCGGATTGATCGCCTTTAACGCACGGGAGAGCGCCACGCCGTCCATTCCCGGCATGATAACGTCGGTGAACACGAGATCGATCTCGTTGGCGTGTTTCTTATACAGCGCCAACGCCGCGGTTCCCTCGGGGGCGGTGAAGACTTTGAAGCCATTGTTTTTGAGCGCCATCGCAATGGTCGCGGCAATGGATGCCTCGTCATCAACGACAAGGATGGTTGCCCCGTTGCCTTGCAGAATCTCCGTGGGGGGTAAATGCGCTGGCTCCGCTGTGCAATTCCTTTTGCCGGGCAGAAACACTTTGAACGTGCTGCCCCGGCCTTCTTGGGATTCTACCGTGATAAAGCCGCCGTGGCTCCTGACGATGCCGATGACGGTGGAAAGGCCGATGCCGGTGCCTTTGCCGACTTCTTTGGTCGTGAAAAACGGGTCGAAGATTTTTACGATGTATTTGCGCGGAATTCCCGTGCCAGTGTCGGACACCGCAAGCATGGCGTAGTTCCCCGCTTTGGCCTCCGGCACCATCGCGGCGAAGTTCTCGTCAATCTCTGCGTTTTCTGCGGAGAGGTGCAGGGTGCCGCCATCGGGCATGGCGTCCCGGGCGTTGATGCAAAGGTTGAGCAGCACTTGGTGGATCTGCGTAGCGTCGCCGTTGACCGTCCAGAGGCCGGACGGGATAGAGCTTGAAATGGTGATGTTCTTGGGAAAGGTCTCGCCCGCGATTTTTGCCATGTCCTCGACGAGTCGATTTAATTGCAGGGCCGTGTAATCTCCCCTGGTGCCGCGAGCGAAGAGCAGCACTTGGTTTACCACAGCGGCTCCGCGCTGCGCGCATTCCTCGATAGAGGAGAGCAAGCACTCACGGCTCTCGGGTTCTTCCACGGCGCGCAGCATTTCGGCGGAGAGGATGATGGGAGTGATGATGTTGTTGAGATCGTGCGCGATGCCGGAGGCCAGTGTGCCGATGCTCTCGATCCGCTGGGTCCGCATCAGGTTCTCCTCCATTTGCTTGCGCTCGGTGATGTCCTGCTTGACGGCAATAAAGTGTGTGACCCTGCCACGGTGGTCCTTCATCGGGGTGATAGTCATTTCCTCCGAATAAAGGCTGCCGTCCTTGCGCCGGTTGATCATTTCACCTTGCCACACTTCCCCCGCGAGAACCGTTTTCCAGAGGTTTTGGTAGAATGCAGGAGCATGCTTGCCTGACTTGAGCAGGCTGGGCGTTTTGCCAATGGTTTCCGCGAGGCTGTAGCCGGTGTAGGTGGTGTAGGCGGTGTTGGCCCATTCAACCACGCCCCTGTTATTGGTAATGGCAATGGCATTCGCCGCGGCTTCGAGAGCCCCGCTTGTCAATCGCAGGCGCGCTTCCGCCTGCTTGCGAGTAGTGATGTCCTGAATCGTGCCGAGCATTCTCAGGGGGCGTCCCTGGCCGTCGAATTCCAGTTTTCCCATTCCATGCACCCAGCGTTCGGCTTGGTCGTCATGGCGGATAATGCGGTATTCCTTGTTGAAAGTCCGGCCTTGGCCAAGAACTTCGCTGCTGAAGTAGTCAACCATCTTTTGGCGGTCGTCGGGATGAAGCAGGGCCTCCCACCCCTCTACCGAGTGGTCGTAGGCTTGGTCTATCCCAAACACCTTATCCAGCGCATCCGAACTCCGCCACAAGCCCGTGGGTATATTCAAAACGTAACAGCCCAAGTCGGCGACGGTCTGTGCTTCTCTAAGTAACATTTCGCTTTCACGTAGCGCCTCCTCCGCCTGCTTGTGCGTGGTGAGGTCGCGGGAAATGCCCAAAAGCCCGACGATCTTTTCTTCCGCGTCGATCAGCGGCGCTTTCGTGGTGGAAACCCAGGTCACGCGACCGTTGGGCCAAACCACCTTCTCTTCCTGATCCACAACCGGTTGGCCTGTGGCGATAATTTCCTGTTCGATAGCGTATGAGGCCTGGGAGTGTTCGGGGGAAAAGAAGTCGAAATCGCTTTTGCCGATCACTGCTTCGGAGTCGCTGCAGCCAAGAAGCCGGGCCTTCGCATCGTTGACCCACAGGAAACGTCCATTCCGGTCCTTGACGTAAACGGTATCTGGAATGTTCATTTTGAGGCTCGTGAGCAGTAGTCGCTCGCGCGCCAGCAACTGTTCCGACCGCTTGATCGCGGTAATGTCATGGATGGTTCCGAGAGAAAGGACCGGCTTGCCTTCCGGGCTGTAGGTGGTCTCGCAATACTCTTGCACATGCTTGATCCGTCCATCCGGCAGGAGCAGCCGGTGGGTGATTTCGCAAGGTTTGCGGGTTTCCAGGGACTGTGTGTAGGCGGCATGGACCGCGGCGCGATCCTCCGGGTGGACGGCTGCCAGAAAAGCCTCGTAAGATGTTCCGAGACGCTCCCTGTCGATCTCGAAAAGCTGAAAAACCTCGCCAGACCAGATGAACGTATTTGTCAGAAGATCGAGTTCCCAGTTTCCATGCCGGGCAATGCGCTGGGCTTGATGGAGCCGGGACTCGCTCGCCCGCAGCGCCTTCTCCACCCTCATCGATTGCTCCAGCGACTCCTCCAAGCGGTCGTTGGTTTTCTGGATCTGCTCGGCCTGCTGCTTGAGCGAGTTCATCATCCCCGCGAGTTGCGAGAGCGAGGGGCGGAACACGAGCAGGAATTCCAGCAGCAGCACCAGCAATCCCACCAACAAGATGCCCCACTCCAGGGTCTGCATCGCGCCAATCCGCTCCCTGGCCTCCTTATCGAACTGGAAGGCGACCTTGTCCATCAACTCCAGAAAGCGCGACTCGTTGCGCAGCAACACCTCTGCCGTGGCGTGAACGGCGCCCGGGGCAGGGCCTCCCTCCTTTACCTGCGCCATCAGAAATTCCAATGCATGGACCATGGCGGCGTGAACCGGCTCCATCTCTGCGAATAGCGCCGTGATCTCCGGGGAGTTTCTCCCCGCTGGCAAGCCCAGTTTCTTGTCGCCATGTTGCAACCCCCAATGAACCTCCTTCCACGAGGCAAACGATTCGGAAACCTCACTAAGCCGTTTCGTCCGCTCCCCGCCATCGGCCATGTTCTCCAGGTCCTGGACGCACTTTGTCAAGTGCTGGCTCAACATCCGCTGCCGACCGGAGAGATTGATGACCCGCGAAGCGCAGCCGCTTTGCTGGATGGCGAACTGCATCAAGCAGGAGGAGGAGAGCAGAGTCAGGGCAATGAAGGTCAGAGCAAGTCCATAGAGCACCTGCAATTGCTTTAAACAATTTGCTTTCATGGATTCATCAGGAAGTTTCCATTCGTTGTTACCCCCCCGTTAAGTTCAAGCTATGGAGACGTGGCGGGAAGGTGGTCAACGTCGTCACGGCACTTCGTTGAGCTTATAAGATAATCCTCGATAAAAAAACAATCCAATCTTTGTCGCCTCGTTTTTCGAAGAAACGTCGACAGCCCTCATATTCTGGGCGATCCGAGGGAATGTGACAGCCTATCGCTCCAGAGTTCCTGCTCACCACTTCCGCTGGTTTTCTTCTCCCGGCTGACAGGGGCCACATCTGCCGCAAGCGCCGCAAAAACAGAGAATGTGGCCCACAAAACGCCGGAATGGAGGTTCAAGCGTTGACGCTGACAGCAATCACGGGCGGTAGCGATAGCCGACGCCGCGCACGGTTTCGATTAACTCGGGATCTGCGGGGTCCACTTCAATGCGTTTGCGCAACTTGGAGATATGCTGGTCCAAGGTGCGGGACTCGGGAAAGTAGTCAATTCCCCAGCAGTGGTTCAACAACTCATCCCGGTTGACGACCTGCCCGGCGCGTTCATGCAGCAGTTCGAGGATGGAAGCCTCGCGTGGCGACAAGTCGATCTCGACGCCGGCGCGCATGGCGCGCAGTTCGAGAGGATAGATCACCAGATGGCGCATGCTGAAGCTTCGCCGGGTTACCCCGGCCTTTTGCGAACGGCGCAGCGCCACCCGGATACGTGCGATGAATTCATGTTTCCCGAACGGTTTTCGGATGAAATCGTCCGCGCCGATCTGCAAGCCAACGACCACGTCGATCTCTTCGTTTTTCGCCGAAACGAAAAGCACGGGCACGGCGGGGTCGGTTGCGCGCACGCGCCGGCAAACGTCGTATCCGCTGATCTGCGGCATCATGATGTCGAGGCACAATACATCGGGCAGATGCTTTTCCCAAAGCTCCAGCGCCTTTTGTCCGTCGCGCGCAGCGAGCACCTCAAATCCTTCCTCCTGCAAGCAAGCCTGAAGGGAATCGAGGGTGATGGGATCGTCGTCGGCAATCAGGATTTTCATTGGGAGATGGCGTCTGGGGAATGTGCCGGGGGAGCCGGGAGGAGCAGATGAAAACTGGCGCCCGCAACGCTCGGCGCGAGATGCAGCGATCCGCCCGCGCTCCTGGCAAGCTCGCGGGCAATGAAGAGGCCGAGCCCCGTGCCGCTGGCTCCCTCGTTGATGCGGCTATTGAGGCACAGGAACGGCCGAAAAATCCGTTCGGCGGCACGCGCCGGAATTCCGGGGCCCTGATCGGTTACGGTGAGGGAAAGCATGTCGTTTTCGAGTTTCGTGGCGATTTCGATAATCCCACTGGGAACGTATTTTTCCACGTTCGACAACAGATTGGCAAGGATCTGGGCGAAGGCATCCGCATCCAGCAGGCGGGTCGTGGCGGCTTCGCCGGTTACCCGGACGGAGAGATTTCGGCGCGCGAACGAAGGGTTGAATTGTTCGACGATGGCCGCAACGATGCTGTCGGGAATGCAGGCGCTGGGTCTGGAGCGCTGATGCCCGCGCTCCCCGCGCGAAAAGGCGAGCACGTTTTCGACCAGGCGGCATAGGCGCCGGGCCTCCTCCGCCACCAACGCAAGCCGGCGCGCCGGTTCGCGGACAGGCGGTTCGTCGCCAAGCGCCTCGTTTACAAGATCGAGGTTGAGCAGAATATTGGTCAGCGGCGTGCGCAGTTCGTGGGAAACACTGTTGACAAAACTGACGCGTTGCGCAGCAACGGCCAGCATCCGGCGTTGCTGGACAAACCCGAAGATGCCCAGGAGGGCAACGAGCACCGCCAGCGCCAGAGTTGATGACTGGATGTCAGGGTCATAAACAGTGCGCGACTCCACGCGGTCCCACACGGCGACCTGCCAGGTTCCGAACCGCGAGTGGAGCGGAAGCAGGAAATCCGGACCGGCATTTGGCGTCGTCCCCGCAATGGCGAGGGTCCGGCCGGATGGGCTTTTAATCACGACCGGCTCTTTTGAGGCGCGGACTGCCGCAAGGGCGTTGACGGCCCATTGCGTGAACCACGGATCAAGCGTCGCAAGAATTGGCGCGGGATCTATGAGCAGAACCACGGCGGCATCTTCGTCCGTGCGCCGCCAAAAGAGCAATGGTTTGCCCGGCTCGTCAATCCAGCCGGAGGTATCTCCTCCGGGCTGGAACAGTTCGTCTTCGGACAGAAGCACCTTCTCATGGGGCAATCCCTCATCGTTCGTGCGGAGGGAGGGCTCCGGCAAGTTGTGCGACCGCGCAGAATCGATGCGCAGATGGATGTCCGGCCCGCCTCTTGCCTGCGGGTGAATGAGCGAGCATTGGCTCACTCCGACAATGCCATGGCAAAGCTGCCACACACCCTGGCGATCGTTGTCCAGGGACGCCGCAGTCTTTGCAATTCGGCCAAGATGGCTTTCGTACATTCGCTCAAGGCGTCCAAGTTCCTTCTCCATTCCCCTGGCAAGGTCCTGGACCGAGGCATGACCACCCGCCACATGCACCCGTTCGGTGCGCTTTGCCAACCGCCCGCCGCCGATGAAAATGGCGGCGGCGACGGGAAGGAGCAGCAGGAGTGTCCCGTAGGCGAAAAATGAGCGTATTGGATTCGGCGCTGCCAGCATCAGCTTGAGATTGGCGGAACTCCGGCCGGTTTGCGAGTGTGCAGTTCCAGTTAGGGTTTTACGAGATTGACTCGAATAAAGCCCAGCCAGACACGCCCCGTATCTTTTTGCCCGTTGACGCCGGTATCCGTCGGTTGGCTGAAAGTCCCGATGAAGGCTTGCTCACCCAGGGCGGCAGAAAGCGAAGTCGTCACTTTGCGGGTTTCAAAGACGGGCTGCGATTGATATTTTTCGGCGATGCCGTCGAAGTGCAGATCTCCATTCAGCTTCACCATTTGAGGAACCATGTCGATGTCCACGATAGAGGCGTTGGCTGCGCGCACCGGTTCGATTTCCAAGATGAGCCCGGTGTTGCGTGTTGCAATACCTTCTGCCTCGCCTGCATCATAGCGTATTTCGTCGGTTTCTTCAGTCATCCCCCGCTGCCCGGATTGCGTTTTCAATACCAGAAGCCGCTCCAGTTTTGCTTCATGGCGATCCAGATGCGGTTGAAGGGCGGCGAAAACCGCACCGGGGCTTGCGATTTCTCCCAGAACCGTGCGAGCGGTTTCCCGATCCAGAGAATAGAAGCTGAGCTGCTCTTCGAGATTCCCCTCTTGATCTTCTTGCGGCAGGGGCTTTCGTGGGATGCGAACAACGTCCACCCGGCCGAATAGCAGCCTTACTTGAAGAGAGTGACTCTTGTCGGCTTCGGCATCGGGGGCATCTGCCGTCTTAAAATCGGGTGCGGCGCTTAAAGTGCCCAAAAACTGCATTGCACCCACTCTTACGGTCTGCCTGGTGGTGATTTTTCGTGTTTCAAACCGGGGTGGCCCGAATGCCATTTTCTTCTTGGTTACGTGCAGGTCAGCAAACCCGCTGAAATGAACCTCGGAAATGACGAAGCTGAGGTCGCATGTCCGATTATCAGGCGCAAGCGACGGTTCCCACTCGAAGGAGTCGCCCGTATTGCGTGACTCATAATCGGTTGGAATAGGCAACTTATTCGCATCGTCGCCATCACGCAAGTAAGTGGGGTAGTGAAGCTCGTCAGTTTGTTCCAGAAACGCTTTCTTGCCGGACTTCGCCACATTGCTGAGAACCGTTTCCAGCCTGGCATTGCCTTTTTTCACAAGTTCCAGCACCCGGTCATGCAGCACCGGCCCGCCGGAGTTTTCGCCGATTAACTTTGCGGCATCCGCTTGGCTCAACGCGTAGATTTCGAGGGTCGCACCCACATTGCAAACCGATTCCGTCTCTTCGGTTGCGGTGCTGCCGACTTCCTTTTTAATGAAGGGATCGCCTTGCGGCTGCGGGGGCGCCGGTTTGGCTGGAGCGGGCGTCTGGGCGGAAAGCGCCGCCGCCATGACAGTGAGCGCCACGGTCAGGATGCCTGCGGCTCGGATGGATGAAAAAAACGGAGGTGTTTTCATAAGGTCCACATCCTATCAGCACGGCTCCGGTCTGTGTCAGCGCTCTGTCTGCCCAATGTAAAAATTTTGTAAAAACTACGCCAACTGCAATTGGCCCGGTCAAAAACGGAATTTACAGAAAGTCTGTAACACCGGCCCGGCGGGTTTGCCGGAGAGCAATCCTCTCGATGGCCGTGTTGCTTAATGCGCGTTCCGCGACGGGAAGAAGACTTTCCAGGCGGTGCGGAAGATGATCTCGACGTCCAGGAGCAGGGACCAGTTTTCCAGGTAATCCAGATCGCTGCGGATCCGTTGGATCACATCCTGGTCGGTCAGAATCTCCCCCCGCAGGTCGCGCACCTGGGCCAGGCCGGTAATCCCCGGTTTGATGAAGGTGCGTACGCCGTAGGAGATCATCTTTTGCCGAAACAAGTCGTCGTGCTTGCGCATGTGGGGCCGCGGCCCGACGACGCTCATTTCTCCCTTGAGGACGTTAATAAACTGCGGCATCTCGTCGAGGCTCATTTTTCGCAGCCAATGGCCGGCGGGGAAAATCCGATCATCGTGCTCCTTGGCCTGCTGGGCTTCGTCCGGGTTGTTGGGGTGCATGGTGCGGAATTTGAAGAGGAGAAAATCCTGCCCCTGCTTCCCCGTGCGCAACTGGTAGAAAAAGAGCGGGCCGGGTGATTGCCATCGGTGCAGCAGCCAGACGACGGCGCTCAACACCGGCAGGACAAACACGACGACGGGAAGCGCAACCAGCATGTCCACAAACCGCTTGAGCAAACGGTTGAAGGGGGACTCCAGCGGTTCCTTGTGAAAGCTGATGAAGTAGATGCCGTCCTCCTCGGTCATGGAGATTCGCCTCCCGAGCATCAGTTCGTAATCGTTGGCCAGCAGCAGACGGACGCCCATCCGCTGGCAGGTGTTTGCCAAATGGTTCACCACCACCGGCGAGTGGGGCACGTCCACGGCGATCACCTGCGTGGCCATCACGCACCGGATATGATCGTCCAACTGCGCGATGGAGCCCAGATGCGGCAGGCCGCCCACCGGCGCCTCTGTCGAGCCTTCCGTGACGACGCCCACCAGTTTCACGCCATAAAGCACTTTGGTGGAGAGCCACTCCGTCAGCCGGGCCACTCCCCGGCGGGAGCCAAGGAGAATGGTGTTTTGCACATAATTGCCGGAGAAGACCAGCCGCGCCAGCCACAACGGAAAAAGCCAGTTGCTCACCAGCGCCAGCACAAAGAAAACCGGGATGAAGCTGAAGATAAACTCCCGCGACATCCCCTGGTGTTTGAAGGCCACCAGGGAAAAGAGCATCAGGAGCAACACGCTGAAGGTTTGCCGGAGGCTGATTCCGAAGTTCTCCACAAACGGCAGATTCAAGAAATCCGTTTTGTACTTGGCCGTGCGCAGGTGATCCACCACCACGCCGAGGGCCACCAAAAGGCTGTAATTCAAGAAAAATGCCGGAGAGCCCAAAAGCTGGTGGTTGGGCAAGAGATGGTCAAAGACCAAGACCCACACCCAAAACGCCCCCGCCGCCGCGATTGCCTGGAAGATGCAATGAAGACCATGAAGTCCACGCGCACGGTAAAGAATCATGAATCAGCACTTTAGCGTATCCGGCCGTATCACGAAGCTTTTTTTCTCAAAAAACAGTTGCCCGTCTCTTCAGGTCTTTTGCTGTGCTTGCTGTTGTTCAAAAAGCGACCGCCAGTAGTCCAACCGTTCTTTGACGCGCCGTTCGTGACCGTTTTCCGTCGGTTGATAATAGCGTTTCCCCTCCGGCAGATAGGCCTGGGGGACGTAGCCGCCTTCGTAATCGTGCGCATATTGGTAGCCTTCGCCATGGCCGAGTTTCTGCGCGCCCTTATAATGAGTATCCCGCAAATGCAGGGGGACGGGGAGCGTCACCCCCTCTTTCACGTCGGCCAGGGCGGCGTCCACGGCTAGGTAGGCTTTGTTGCTCTTGGGGGAGCTGGCGATGGTGATGGCCGCGTGGGCAAGCGGGATGCGCGCCTCGGGCATCCCGATAAACTCCACGGCCTGCTGGGCCGCGACGGCAACGAGCAACGCCTCGGGGTTGGCCAGGCCGACGTCCTCGCTGGCGCAAATGACGATCCGCCGCGCGATGAACCGGATGTCCTCCCCGGCATAGAGCATTTTGGCCAGCCAATAGACGGCGGCGTCGGGATCGCTCCCGCGCATGCTCTTGATAAAGGCACTGATGGTGTCGTAATGCTGGTCCCCGTCGGCGTCGTACACGACCGCCTTGCGCTGGATGCTCTCTTCGGCCGCCGGCAGGGTGAGCGGGATGACGCCCTCGGCATCGGGCGGCGTTGTCAGCACGCCCAGTTCCAGGGCGTTGAGGCACTTGCGGGCGTCGCCATCGGCGGTGACGGCCAGGTGCAGCAAAGCGTCGTTGTCCGCCTTTACTTTCCATTGCCCCAGGCCCCGCTCGGTATCGGCGAGAGCCCGGCGCATGAGCAAACAGAGTTCCTCCGGCGCAATCGGCTCCAACTGGAAAACCTGGGAGCGGGAAACCAGCGGGCTGTTGACGTAAAAGAAAGGATTGTGCGTCGTCGCGCCAATGAGCCGGATCACCCCGCTTTCCACGTCGGGGAGCAGCACGTCTTGCTGGGCTTTGTTGAAGCGGTGGATCTCGTCCACGAACAGAATGGTCTTCTTCCCGGAGGTCTTCTGGCGATTGGACGCCTCGGCGACCACCCGGCGGATGTCGGCCACCGAACTTTCCACCCCGCTGAGGCGCTCAAATTTCGAGCGCGTGGAAAGGGCGATCACCTGGGCCAGGCTGGTTTTCCCGACGCCGGGGGGGCCGTAGAAAAGGACGGAGGAGATCCGGTCCGCCTCAATGGCCCGGCGAAGCAGTTTACCCGGCCCCAGGATGTGCTGCTGGCCCACCACCTCGTCGAGGTTGCGGGGGCGCATCCGGGCGGCCAGCGGCGCGGAAGCCGAAACGGGTTTTACAATCGCTTGGGCTTCCTCACTCCCGGTTTCAAACAAATCTGCCATGGAAAGTACCCTAATCGCTCGGAGCGTAGGGAGCAAGAGAGGGGTTTCAGGGCTCACGCATCTCATACCAAATTTTTGAAATGGCTGGATTGTCAGGTGCCACCAGTGAAACTGGTGGCGTGGGCCGAGGAGCCGAGCGCAGTGGCCTGTATTCGCGGGATACAGGCCAAGCGAGCGCCGCCGCCCACGGCAAAAAGATGCTACCGCGCCATTGGCGCTTTGGATTTTACCGATTGATCCGTGAAACTGGTATCAGGGAGCGGGCGTTGGGCTCGGCGTGGCCGAAGGCTCGCTCCCGGCCAGCGCCGGGTTCTCCATGACTGGCGGCACCCCGACATCGAGCGCAGATTGCACTTGCGACGCGCTGGCAGGCGAGGCTTCTTCCAGGGGAAGCTTCAGGATTTGCGCCTCCTCGGGGAGGAGAGTTGCGCCGCGCGCCCGTTCCAGGTAGGTCTTGGCTTCTTTCTCCCGGCCCGCCGCGGCGAGAATGCCGCTGTAGTAGGCGGCGATGGAAGGCTCCTGCAAAGCCTCCGGCTTGAGGGCCTGCATCACTTCGAGCGCGCGCGCCGTCTGCCCCGCGCTGTAAAGCCCCAACGCATAGGTGGAAGCATAGACGGGGCTCGCGGGCTCTTTCTCATACAATTCGCGGGCCACGCTGAGCGCGTGGTCTTTGTTCTTGTCCAGGAGCAGGCAGAAGATGGCAAAGTTGTTCCGCACGCCGGGATCGCCTGGATTGCGGTCTACCATGAGGGCATACGCCCGGTAAAGCCCCTGCGTATCCCGTTTCACATAATAATACTGACACAGGGCCTTTAGGGCCTCGTTGGAGCGGTTGGATTTCGAGACAGCCTGCCACAGGGCGTCCGTAGCCTCGTTCTCCCAGCCCCATCGCAGGGTCATGCGGGCGAGGGTGAGGAGCGCTTCGCCGTTGGCGGAGGCAGCGTTGAGGGCTTCCATCCACGAGTTTTTCGCCCGGATATCGCTGGCTTCCAGTTCCCGGTTGCAGCGGGCCAGATAGGCCAGGCGCATGAAATCAAACTCGTTCCATTTCTCATTGGCCAGGTAGAAGCGCAACCGCTTCCAGTCGCCAAAGGCGGCGTAGGAACGGGCGATCTCCAGCCGGATGGGGACGGATGCTGTTTTGTCGGCGGGGAGCTTCTCCGCCCAGTCCTTGGCCAGGAGGGCCAGGTTGTTGCCGTTCATCCAATAGAGCAGCGGGAGGACGCAATCAGGCTTCTCCGCGGCCTCCTGCTCGGTTTCGGCGAGGCGCGCCTGGAAATCGGCGGAGCCAAGCAGGTGGAGCATTTCCAAATAGATCAGCCGGTCGCTGAATACCCGCGCCGGCAGGGTGTCCAGTTCCGCCGCCATCGCAAGGGCATGGTCGGCATGCATGCTTTTGGCGGCGTCTACGATGAGGGCCCGCAGGGCGACGGCGCGGGAGGCGGGGTCTTTGGAAAGGCGCTCGACGTCGCCGCGCGCGGCGTCCCTTACGGCGGCATCCTTGGAGGTGAGGCGGGTGATGCCGAGGTGCAGCCGGTAGGTGGAATTCCCCGGATCGAGCCGCACGGCTTCGGTGTAACAGCTCTTGGCTTCGTCAAGTTTGCCCTGGCTCTGGAGGACGCGCCCGGCAAGGTCTTGGAAATCGGCGCGCCCGCGCGCCAGCGGCTCCATGTCGCGCACGATTTTTTCGGCATCCTTGTTGCCCGCCCCGGCCGCGCCGCTGTAGATGAGCAGGGAGGCATCGGCCAGGGCGATCTGGTCGTCCACATGCGTGGGAGCCAGTTCGGCCGCCTTACGCAGCCATGGAAGGGCAGCCCGGGGGTTCCCTTGCTTGAGGTAAGACTGGGCGGAAATCCGAAAGGCTTCGGCGTTGTTGGGGTTGAGCGTGAGGACGTTCTCCAAAACCAGGCGAAGCTCGGCCTGTTTGTCCTGGTCCAGATACATCCGTGCCACCCGGATGAGCCGCCGTTCCTTCCACCCGAGGTAAACATGGCGGCCCACGCCCAGCGCCGTCAAGGCCAGGAGGCAAAGGCTGACGATCACCGCCCACTTGGGAATGCGGCGGCGGGCGACGGGCGGTTCGGAAGAAGAAGGGGCGCTATTGGGGGGATGTTTCATAAATTCCGGCGATCCAGTTGCGTGAAAATACGCAGCATGCGATCCACTTGCGAGAGCAAATCGGCGGTTTCCTAAAGAAGGGACGCGAAATCATCGAGATACTGCCCGGCGACACCCTCCAGGGAAAACGCTTCCGCCGTCCGCAGGGCGCGCGCCCCCGCCCGCTCCCGGCCCGGCGCGTCGTTCATCAATGCCGCCAAGAGCCCGGCAAGCGCCCGCACGGGATCGGCGGCGCGGTGGTCGAAGACGAAGCCGTTGACGCCGGGCTCGATAAAGTCGCGGAAGCACGCCAGAGCGGAAACGAGGGCGGGACACCCCTGGGCCATGGCCTCCAGCGGGGCGAGCCCGAATGTCTCCCCCTTTTCCGCCAGCGATGGGTAGGCAAACAGCGCGGCCCGCCGGTAATGGGCGTGCAGGGAGGCGGGATCGAAGACGGGGCCGGCCCATTCCACCTGGCCGCCCAGGGGCGCGGCCTGGCGTTGCAGCCCGGCCAGATACGCTTCTCCGCCGCCGCCGTATTTCGCCGCCGCCGGCCCGACGAACACCAATTTCCAGCCCTCGCGGCTCTCCGGGGGAAGCGCGGCAAAGGCGTCGAGGAGGAGAGAAAGACCCTTCTCGGGATGGATCCTCCCGACGTACAGGAGGATTTTCTCGCGCGGCGCTTCCGGCCCGGGCACAAGATCCGGCGCGGCTTCGGGGAGCGGATTGGGGATGCAGCAGACCTTGGCGGCGAGTTGCGGGACTTCGTGAATGATAGCGTCGCGGATCGGGCGGGAAACGGTCTGGAGCCGCGCGGCGTGGCCGTAAAAGCGCATCTGCCCCTTGGGATAGCGGGCGGCGTGGACATAGAGTTTCCCAAAGCGTTCGCCGCGCACGAGCATGGGGAGCCAGAAGGTGTGGGTGACGAGGATGTCGGCGGGGGGCAGGATGCGCCGGACCCGCAGGGAGTAGAGGAGATCACGGGCCTTGAGCGCCACGAGCGAGCCGGGGGCGTCGGATCCGGGCACCCGCAGATGGCGCACGCCCTCCAGCGTCTCCTCGGCCGGGAGCCCAAGGCAACGCCGTGAAATATGGACCACTTCATGCCCGCGCCGGGCGAATTCGCGCCCCAGGGCGTCCCATATCTTTTCCACCGCGCCTCCCATGCGCGGCGGGACGGGGAGAAAGGCTCCCTGGGCAATGGTGATCTTCATGCCCGCGCCTCCCCGGGTGCGGCCAGTTGCCGGTAGACGGCCAGGTACTCTCCGATCATCTTTTCGGAGGTGAACCGCGCGGCGTTGGCGCGGCCTGCGGCGATGCGGGCGGCGCGTTCGGCTTCCGGCTGGCGCAGCACGCGCTCGAGCATCGCGGCGGCTCCGTCCGGGTCGGCGGGATCGATGTAAAATGCAGCCTCGCCGCCGACTTCGGTCATCGGCGGGCGGCCGGTGGTGACGACGCGGCAGCCGCACGCCTGGGCCTCCAGGATGGGCCAGCCGAAGCCTTCGTCCCACGAGGGGAAAAGCAGGCACTCGGCCAGGGAATACAAGGCGCGCAGGTCTTCGTTGGCGGCTCCCTGGATGACGATCACCTCGCGGGCCATCGCCGGGTCTTCGGCCAGGAAGGGGGCCAGCTCCCGCCGCAGGGGCGGACCCGCGCAGACCAGCTTGGGCGCGGGAAGGCCCTGCGCCCGCAGCCGCCGCCGCAGGGCGGCGTACATGGTGAGCATCCCCGCCCGGTTTTTATACCAGGCGTCGCCGCCGATATGGAGCAGGAAGGGCGTGGCTTCCTCTCCCGTCAGGCGCTCAAAACGCTCGCGCGCCTCCGCCCCGGGCATGGGGCTGTAGGGATAGTTGAGGCCGTTGAAGATGACGCGCGTTCGCTCGGGAGAAATTTGAGCGATGCGCAGGAGGTGCGCCTGGGTGGCCGTGGAGACGCAGACGATGTACCGGGCCTTGCGCAATCCGCCGAGGATGAGCCGCTGAAAAAGTTTTCCCGTCCGGGAGGTGGGGTTCTGGGGAATTTCGCCCAGGGCGGAACGGATTGGCATGACGTCGTGGCAGGTCACGAGATGGGGGACACGCAGGACGCGGGAAACGTACATGGCGTTGGAGTGGTCGCAGATGTGGGCGACAACGGTCCCCCCTTCGCGCCGCAGCCGCCAACTCAAAGCCACGGGGAAGAGGAGGAATTTGTCGATGTAAAAGAGCCATTTCCCCAGGCGGCCGGCCCACGGGGCGAGCTTCCCAAACACGGTTTTCGGACGCAGCAGTTCGGCCGGTATCCCCTGCTCCCGCAGATGGCGCAGGAGCATCTCCGGGAACAATTTCATGCTGTACTGAAATTCCTCGGAATTGCCGATGAGAAGGACTTTGAAGGACATAGGGTTTATCGCCGAAGGATGCTCACACGAAGGCACGAAGAAACGCATACCGCACGCAAAAGAAAGACAAAACCTCCTCTTCTTTGCGCGTTGGTGTTTTGTTCCGACGCTTCGTAAGCCTTTCTTTCTGTGGCTCTTGTGTCGTGCATCTCGCAAAGACGTTCGCATAAAAACGAAGGGAGGGGAAGGGTTTTGTCACGCCTATTTTATAGACGCAGGCCCTGTTTGCCTTCAACGCGTTCTCCTCTTCCTCTTTGTCTCTCTTCACGCCTTCGTGGCTTGGTGTTAAAAACATACTGCCGGAGCGACGGGTTTCAGAGTCCTCCGTCCTCTCACTCCCCGCCAAAGGGAAAACGCGCGGAATCTAAAATCCCACGTTTTCTCTGCTGCTACCCTTTGAATGTTTCACACGAAGGCACGAAGCCACGAAGTTTTTTGTTCTTTGATTTCACTCTTCTCCCCGCCTTCTCCTCCCATGGCCGCTCTATCACTCAAACTCTGGGAGCCTCCCCGGCAAAGCCCGGGGATCTCCTATTGGACTTTAGGGCGTCTTGTTCAAGAGCAACCAGTACAAGCCGAGTTGCCGGGCCATCTCCATGAACCTTTCGAAGTCCACCGGCTTGACGAGGTAGCTGTTGACGCCCAGCCGGTAGGATTCCACCACGTCCCGCTCCTGTTGGGAGCTGGTCAGCACCACTACGGGGATCATCTGCGTGCGCGGGTCGGTTTTGATCCGCCGCAGCACCTCAAGGCCATTCACCTTCGGCAACTTCAGATCGAGCAGGATCAGCTTGGGATGCGGGCCTCCTGGCGCAGGCGTTGTATCGCCGAAGAGATAGTTCAGCGCCGCCTCGCCATCGCGCGCCACCTCCACCTGATTCGCCAGATGGTGCTTTCTCAAGGCGTGCAGCGTCATTACCACATCGGCAGGATTGTCTTCCACCAGCAGGATGTCCACGGGATTCATTATTGCACGCCTGTTCCAATGGTGAAGAAAAAGGTCGCTCCGCGATCCACCTGCGCTTCGCCCCAGATCCGCCCGCCGTGGCGATGGATGATGCGCTGAACCGTCGCCAGGCCGATGCCGGTCCCCTCGAACTTCTCGGCGCTGTGCAGGCGTTGAAAAACGACAAAAAGCTTTTCGTAATAGCGCATATCAAAGCCCACGCCATTGTCCTTGATGAAATATACAACTTCGCCCGCCTCGCGCTTTGATCCGATCTCGATCACGGCGGGGTCGCGCCCCCGGCTGAATTTCATCGCATTGGAGAGCAGGTTCTGCCAGACCACCCGCAGCAGGCCGAGGTCGGCCACGCATGGGGGCAGTTCGCCAATTTGCACCTGCACATTGCGCCCCTCCCGCTCCGGCGCAAGCGCATTGACCAACTCGTGCACGATTGCGTCCATGGCAAGGGGCTGAAGCTGCATCGATTGATGTCCCAAACGGGAGAAAGCCAGCAGATCGTCGATGAGCCGGCCCATTTGCCGGGCTCCGTCGCCCACAAACCGCAGATACGCCTGCGCCTTGGCGGGCAACTGCGGCAGGTAATCTTGAAGCAGGATGTGCGAGAAGGCATCGATGCTCCGCAGCGGAGCGCGCAGGTCGTGGGAGACGCTGTAGGAGAAAGCCTCCATTTCCTTGTTGGCTGCCTCCAGTTGGCGGGCATGGGACTCGGCGATTTGTTTGGCGGCGGCGAGGTTCTCCTCCATGCGCTTGCGCTCGGTGATGTCGGTGAACATGCGCACCGCGCCGATGACTCTGCCTTGTTCGTCGCGCAAAGGGGTGCCGCTGACCAGCAGGTCGTAGTAGCTGCCGTCCGGGCGCAGCATGCGGCATTCGAGTGCCACCGTGCGCTCCCCGCGCAAGGCGCGCTCCAACGCGTGTTCCTCCGGCGGCAGGGGGCGGTTGTCGGGGTAGCGTTGACTGCCCCAAGCAGCTTCCCCAATATCCAGATTGATTCCGGCTGGATCCAGTCCGGCAAGGCGGCGCGCGGCGCTGTTGGCGAAGGCGAGCCGGCTCTTGGTGTCAAACACCATGATCGCCCCCTCCGCCTGGCCAAGGATCGCCCAGGCAAACTTTGCGCTGGCCAACACCTGCTCGGTTTGTTTCCTCTCGCTGAGGTTCGTCACGATCATCATGTAGATGTCCCCCGCAACGGTCTTCCCCACCCGTGACAAGCTCAGCAGGGCGGGGAAGCCGCTGCCAGACTCGACGCACAGGCCCACCTCCCCTTGGGCACCGCCGGGGCCGCACTCGCCCAGCATCGCTGCGAAGGCGGCACGGTCCGCCTCCTGGATGTAAGGCTCCATGCGCGTGCCGATGAGGGTTTCCAGCGGACGTTTCAACATATCGGCAAAGGCGCGATTGGCGTAGTGGATCGCCCCGTCTTGGCTGAGCGTGGCGGCTCCCTGCTGCATCTGCTCGATCAACGCCCGGTAGGGGCGCTCTGCGCCTTCCAGCGTAAAGAGGCGCTCCCCCTGTGGGGTGTTGACCACGAGGGCGTCCACCTCGCCTCGCCGGATCGCACCCAGCGTCTGTTCCGCCTTCTCCACCTGTGCGCGCAATGCCTGGTTTTGCACCTCCAACTGCTTCAAGCGCCGCTCCCACCCCGCATTGGAAGGCGTGCGGCTCATCGCGGGCCTCCCTTCGGCTCAACACCCAATCCAAGCAGGATGCGCCCGGGATCGCTCATTTCACCCACGAATTTGCGCAGCGGCAGGGGCAGCTTCTTGACCAGCGTGGGGGCAGCGATAATCTGCTGCTCCCTGGCCAGCTCGGGCTGCTGGTAGATGTCGATGATTTGCAGCTCGTAGCGCCCCGCCAGATGCTCCTCGCAGAGCCGCTGGATGTTGTCGATGGCTCGGGTGGAACGGGGCGTCATGCCGCTGACGTAGAGCCGCAGGACAAAGCGTGCGCCCGAGGTGTCCGCGAGGGCCCGATCGAAGGCCAGCGCCCCCCGGCCCAGCGCCTTGAGGGTGTTTTTTGTGCTGCGTGGCATGTTCGCCTCCGTTTTTAAGCCATTACTCTCCGGCGGGTGGGCGCTCCCGCAGGTTTAGCCCGACCAGGACCCGCTCCGTCTGGGAGAGGTCGCCGATGATTTTCTTGATCGGCTCGGGCAGCTTGCGCACCAGCGTGGGGACGGCCAGGATCTGGTCGCCCTTGGCCAATTGCGGGTTCTCCATCAGATCCACCACCTCGATGTGGTAACGCCCTGCAAGGTGCTCCTCGCAGAGCTTCTTGAGGTTGGCAAAGGCAACCACCGAGCGCGGCGTCTGCCCGGCCACGTAGAGCCACAAGTCCCACTCGGCCGTGGGCTCGCCTTTTGCCATCGGCTTTTTGGTTTGGCGTTTGGGCTGCGTCTTCACTTTTGGCCGCCTTTCTTCGTGGGGATGCGCAGGCTGGAAACCGTGTGCGTGAGCCCCACGGAGGTGATGGGCACGACGCTGATGCCGCGTTCCGTAATGAGGAAGGGATACTCGTTGGTGCCGTGGGTGGAGCCGCGGTATTTGACGATGTGCAAGCGGCGGGTAAAAAGCTGGTCGCTCACGCGGTGGTCGAGAATGATGACGCAGTCCGAGACATATTCCTCGATCCCCTGGCGGGTCAGTTGC
>SESA01000047.1_pt1 | contig 85167 bp, 81 predicted proteins | sample 3171451 | NCBI WGS metagenome assembly SESA01 (sample SAMN06051862, study PRJNA518727) | freshwater metagenome | biome: subpolar coniferous forest; feature: holomictic lake; material: water; isolation source: holomictic Lake 227, 8 m depth | place: Canada: near Kenora, Ontario | collected...
TAAACCAATGTTTTGACTTCGCGGCTTCGCGCCTTCGCGTGAAACCGGACCCTGTTCAATCCTACGTTAAGGCGCAAAGAACGATCAGCCGTTCACAAAGGCACGTTATCTTCTCACAATCATGGCTTTAATTAGGCCCGGCTGTAATAGTCCGTAGCCATTTGGTTATAACCAGCGGCTAACGACGTTTCCACCACAGAGACACAGAGTTCACAGAGAACGCACAGAGCGACCTAACTAACAACTGGAAAAACATAGTAACCAGAGGTTAGACACGGGAAATAGCGAAGAGCCCCTTTTTCTCAGTCACCCTCCAGCGGGCAGTTGCAGCTCGCTCCCTCCCCGGCGATTCCCTCGTCGCATATCATCTCCGATCGGTCCAGCCCCCACTCGGGAGGCCGCCAGCCGTCCTCGGCGTAGGATGTCGCCTCGCCCACCGTCACCGTGGCACTGGCCGCTGCTGTTGCCCCTCCGGAGCCGTCCCGGGCATGAGCCTCTATTCTGGCCGTGTTCACGAATTTGCCGTTTTCTGTGGCCTTTGCCAGGTATTCGATGAACCGGCTTTCACCGGCCGGGATAGCCGCCGTCACCCAGACCAGATTCTGCCCTTGCACCTGGGGCTCTGCCGAGGCATTGAGCAGTTGCAGACCAGTCGGAAGGCAGTCCGTGACCTGCGCGACGAGGCTCACATTGGCCTGGTTTTTGAGAAGGATGCGATACCAGATCAGACTGTTGTCAGTCGCATCGATGCGGGCCTGCTTTTCCACAAGCATCTTTGGCTGGCAGCAGGAGAGCCAGCCGAACTGCATGACGCTCATGTTGCCGGCATGGCGGAGAGGAAAATGAGATCGGAGGAGGCCTGTTCCGTGATGATAACATCTCTCAGTTTTACTTTGCTTTCGTAAGTGATGGTGTAAGCGACGGTAGCCCCCGGCCAGACCTCCTTCAGGTCTGAGGTCTTGTTCAGCTTTACCAGGTCGATCGGTTGCTTCAGACACTTCACGCGTATCTGGGCAATTACCGGGGGCCACGGCTGCCTGGGCTGGTGCTGCCCGTGACCACCACTGTGCTGGTGAGGCTCTCCGATGCTCCTGGTTGTACTTGAGAGGTTACGATTATGGTGGTTAAAAGCGATGGAGCTTCTGCGGAGTTCACAGATGTGGCCAAAGATTCGACCGTCTGGGCAGCAATCTGTGAGCCAAAGGAGAGGGCCGTCCAGATCATAGTGGTGGTACCGTCAGAGTTCTCGATTACGCTCTGGGGACTGGGTTTTGAGGAGACGAACTTCAGGCCTTTGGGCAGCGTGTACTTCGCGCCCAGGCTACCGAGCAGGATATGTCATTAAGATTTTTGGTTCGGTTGAATCTTGTGGTGATGGCCTGGTGAAATAACTATCAAACGACCATTTAAAATTTCCTGCCACTACATGACGCAACAGAACTCTATTGAGATAGCTTAATATAACAAAAGAAGAATTTACAATTATTATACATGACTAACTGACCCAAAGCAAATGAAGCTGTGGAGAAGTGGTAATGGACCTCAATTTAACTGGTACTATAGCTGCAAATCTCACATCGATGGTAGCTGCCAAGACAGATTACGCACAATTATATTCTCAAATAGTAACAGCAACCGTGACATTAGTAGCTGTCTTTCTTGCGCAATATCTTAACTCCCGATCCGAAAAAGTAAAACGCGAAGAAGAGAAAAAGAAAAAATGGTTAGAAGGAAAAAGACTAGCATATCATAAATTTATAGAGGTAATATCACAACCAATTGACGAGTCCAAATCAGGTGCAAATTACATTATTGACATATCGCTAAAAGCAGCAAGCTTCGGCAATGTAAATCTTCTTGCTCCAGTCAATGTAGATCTTAAGGATAATGATGGGAACAACTATCAAATAATTATACAATCACTAAACGACTTTATTGGAAGTATATTAAAGATAAAATATCAAAAAGAGGCTAATCTACATAACCAGAGTTCAAATCTTGAGACTTTAAGGGAAACAGCTGCAGCAAATTTCTGCCCGTTGTTTTTAAATTTTTTAACAGAAGAATACGCAAAAAAAACTGGAGGGAATCAGGATTAACAGTGAATCGCCGTTCATCCTACACCTTGATACTGCATACATCATGATAATTCACCCAGAGTGGCAGTTGATCGATATTGGTTAATAATGCAGCTATTTCATAATGTAACTGAATAGCAAAATAATAATAATAATAATAATTGATATATGGTATAAAAATATAACCGCCTAGTTGGATCATTTTATGGAAAAGTATTTATTGAGGATGTAGTCATTCAATTACAAATTATGACGTGGCTAAACGGAGGAATTAAAGATACACTCCCAACTCCAAGTGCAGTCCCAACTTCAGATAGGACCGCAACTACTACTATGGATCCGTTCGCATTTCCATCTTCTTGGTGGCTTAATGACGAATTAAGAGATAAAATTGGGGAATATCCACTATATTCATTTCTATTGCATACTGATAAAGACCAGGAGATAGTGGCGTATTTGAACGGCAAAAATCCTTGGATACACAACATTAGCGGAAAAGATTGCCTAATTTTCACCTTTGAGAAGCCATCAAACCGCGACAAAGAATGGAAAGCCACATGGGAAGCACGATTGGGTAAAGATTTTAATAAAATATTTGATAATTGGGAAAAAATGACAGACTTTTCAAGGAATACCGATATTAAGAATATATCCGATATAATGGGTATACCTATTAACCATATGCCTTGTCTTGTATTTACAGAAGACATACATGCTAAAAATCTCTTAGAAATTCCAATTATAGTAAAAAAAGAAGAAGATTGCAATGACTATTTCATGGACATATTTACTTGCGTCAATTCAGCGGCGGGAGCACAAAAGGAAAATAGAATCATTGTATTGCGGTCTAAATGGGAGAATTGTTGGAAGAAGAGATGGTCTAAACCGGAATACTTGGGAGAAAGAGAAAAAGCGATATATGACGAATTCCTCAGTAAAGGGGGGTCAATAATAAAAAAACTTGACAACTTAGTAAATATTCTCAACGATATGTCGCCGACTCTGAAACGACAAGGTGAGGACGAACTTGAGTAATCAATTAACATTCAAGTGCAATCCAAGATGAACTTAAATTGAAAATCCCTTTGGCCTCTATGCTTTACGTCCAGGGACAAAGCAAAATCCTGCACAATTGGTCTGCCAATAGTCTAATTCCATCTCTAAGCTTGAATATTTCCATAATGAAACCTTCTTTCCTTTACCTGTTGCCATCGCTCACACCAAGCCTCAAAGCGATACGATCGCCTGAACCTTAGAAGCGTCCAGATTGCCTTTATGATATCAAGATCAGCTTGCAACTTATCCGATCGACTCCTCAACTGGGGCCAGCCTTTTGAGGTCGTCAGTCTCGATAAAGCGGGACATTCTTTTCTGGACGTCTCGAATCTTGCGATCGATATCATTAAGCGCGTTAAATATTATTTTTTTGAATACCCAGCAGCTCTGCTGCAGGGATAAAGGGCATAGGTATCCAACTTCGGAGAGGATCAGCTACCGGATTCCGTCTTCATGCGGCAGCGCCTCGCATGCCCCGCCAGCTCTGCTGTGGAGTGCACCGCCGCCGTTTGACTTATTTTTTTTGAATTATCATATCTCAGATTTTCAATCCCATACTTCTGAGTATATAAAGCAACCATGTGCGATGCCGCAGTCTCTTCGATGGAGTTCGTCCCCGTTCGTGGACAGGTGCCTGCAGACAGGAGGATGCGCGCGCAGGCTTCGGGCCTGGGGGCTCGCGCGCGTGGGACTATCGCAAGAATTGCCCCAATATGATGCAGAGAGGGATTGGGCGACTACATGCCTTCGTGAATATGATAATATTTGCAAAAGTTATTATAACATTATCCGAAAATTTTATAATAACTAAAGGATGAGCGCTTGGGGGAAGAAGCCGCCGACAAGTTCCTGCGTATAATAGAAGCTATTCAGTAAGACGATTATCCCCATTCATCTTTTTCTATATCTTTTGCCCTCCGGAAAAGTTAATCTCATCAGCCGTCCCCATCTGGACCGGGGTTCATTTTCATCCTCATGTGTGATATGAAGTCATAAGCCCACAACACTGGGCATGCAGAAACAAAAGTGTTTGAGGGATCAAGCGCAGGGCAGATACCCGTCCTCGCACATGTGATCCTTGGCCACAATGATCTTCTCATCAATGGAAAAGTTGCCCACAAACATGTGATTGATGCGCGAGACCTCGTCCTTTATGTCGCCGGTCTCCGGGTCCAGCACCAGATAGCCGATACGGCCAATGCCGATGAAGTCTGCATCTATGGTCATCTCCGTAAGATTGGGCAGAGCCTTCAATTCCATCTTAGTGGAGAGACGGGTGGCATCGGTAAATTCTTTGGATGCGCTCATTTTCATGGGATAGTTATGCAGATTGGTGCTCTCCCGAAACTTCTGGTCGTAAGAGAAAAGATGAGCATTGGGATTGCTCTTGCTGCCTATCTCCATCACATAATGCTCGGCATAGGCCGGGCTCATGACAATGCATAGGACAAAAATGAGGGAAATAATGAGTTTTATCAGTCCCGAAAATGCCGCTTTTGTCTTCATTTTTGCCTCAATAATTCTCTCACGGCTGCATGGAGAGATTCCACAGGTATTCTTCCGAAAGCTCGCCCGAGCAGACCGTTACTGCCGGCCCTTCCATGAAGGCTTTGCCCTCTTCGAAGGTTATCAGCAAAGGTCCGCCTCTGGTCTGCACCTGGACTTCATCATCCACCAGTTCCAGGCGACGGGCCACACAGGCGGCAGCCACAGATCCCGTGCCACAGGAGAGGGTCTCCCCTTCCACACCCCGCTCGAAGGTCCTGATCTCCAAAGGCTGGCCGATCTTGACAAAATTCACATTTACCCCTTCCGGAAAGAGATTATTGTGTCTTATGAGCAATGCTGCTTCGCGGATGTCAAAATCCATGTCCTCGACGAAAACAACGGCATGGGGTACACCAGTGTTGACCGCCGATACCTTGCAGCCTTCCATCTCTTCCGAGATCAGCTCTCCCAAGCCGCAGGCCGGTATGGAAGGCCGGTCGAACCTTGGCACCCCCATATCGACCTTAGCCCAAAAAGAGCCATCCATCTCTCGAACCTGCACGGGAATTATGCCGGCCAGGGTTTCCACATCGAAGAACTCGCCCACATATCCCGTGTCCCAGGCATATTTGGCCAGGCAGCGTATGCCGTTGCCGCACATCTCCGCTTCTGAGCCATCCGGCTGAATGAGCCTCATGCTCGTGGCCGCTCGCGAGCTGTTAGTCAGGAACAAGACACCATCCGCACCTATGCCATAGTGACGGTGGCAGAGGGCAATGGCAAACCTTCTCTTCTCGCTCTCAGCTACCTGGCATTGCCCCATCTCATCTACCAGGATGAAGTCGTTGCCGTTTCCGTGCAGCTTGGTGAAGGTCAGGCCGTGAGGCCGAAAAGGATCGTCATCAAGCTCTATCTCAGAAATATCTGCCAGCTTCATTTTATATACCATGCACCTTTTTACTTAGATTGTGCTGATGTATACTAATGTGTGCTGATGTGTGGTGATGTCATATTAAACCCATTCTACAGGTGGCACTGGATCTTCTGGAGCTGGACAGATCAATTCAGATAGCCAAAGAGGCAGTCTCGGGCGGCGCAGACTGGATTGAGGCAGGAACACCTCTTATCAAGAGCGAGGGCATGGACGCTGTGCGCGAGATGAAGAAGGCCCTGCCCGGCACCAAAATCGTAGCCGATATGAAGACCGTGGACACCGGGGCCATGGAGGTGGAGATGGCAGCCAAAGCCGGAGCCGATATAGTGGCATTGCTTGCCGCCTCCGACAACTCCACCATCGAGGATGCCCTGCGAGCGGCACGAAAATACGGCGTGCAGATCATGATGGATCTTCTCACCGTTCCTGATCCGGTTAAGCGCTCCCGCGAGCTGGATGCCCTCGGTGTGGACTACATCTGCGTTCACGTAGGCATCGACCAGCAGATGACCGGTCGCGACACAGTCGATTTCCTGAAAGAGATCGTAAGAGAGGTCAAAACTCCCGTGGCGGCAGCAGGCGGCATAGATGCCCTCACAGGTGCCGAGGCTATCGCCAGCGGTGCTGCTATCGTCATTGTGGGCGGAAGCATTGTGAGAAGCGCCGATGTGACCGCATCCGCCCGCAAGATTCGCGAAGCAATAGACCATGCAAAGATCAACGCCGCTCCAAAAGTAAGCCTGGAGGAGGAGATGGTGGCCATTTTGCGAAAGGTATCGGCACCCAACATCTCCGATGCCATGCACCGCAAAGGAGCCATGCGCGGCATACTTCCCATCAATCAGGGCAGCAAGATCGTAGGCAGGGCAATAACCGTGCAGACCTTTGCCGGGGACTGGGCCAAGCCCGTGGAGGCCATCGACCTTTGCGGTCCGGGGGATGTGCTGGTCATCTACAACGGCAGCAACTTTATCGCGCCCTGGGGCGGTCTCGCCACTTTGAGCAGCAAGAATAAGGGAATTGAAGGCGTGGTAATAGATGGAGCCGTGCGGGATGTGGATGAGATCAGAGCTCTTAACTACCCCATATTCTCCTCAGGCATCACCCCCAACGCCGGCGACCCCAAAGGCATGGGCGAGATCAACTCCGAGATCACCTGCGGCGGCCAGACGGTGCGCCCCGGAGACTACATTGTAGGAGACGATAGCGGAGTCGTGGTCATACCCAAAGAGAGGGCCTACGAGATCGCCAGGAGAGCCAACGAGGTAGAGAAGATGGAAAGCAGGCTCTATGAGGAGATCCGGCGCGGCAAGACCCTTTCCCAGGTGGCAAACCTTAAGAAATGGGAGAAGGTTTGATTGATCGTCGGGCTTGGACGGCAAGCTATGAAAGGCAACTTTGACGACAAGCCGTAAATAGATTGAAATATTCATATTCGCAAAGCAATATTATGTGGTGGGTTTAAATATAGAGGAAGTTCGAGGAGAATAACATGGAATTGGAGGACATAGTTTCTAAGTACCCACCCAAGCAGATAATGCTGGTTCCTATCGCCATCATAATATTAGCACTTATCAGCTTGGGCGCGACCTATCTTGCCACAGGCTCACCTGTGAAGCTGGGGATAGAGTTTACAGGAGGCACTCTTGTCACAGTGCCTTCGATGGATTCGGAAGAAAAAGTGGCGGCAGAGTTTGCTTCTTATCCTATGGTGGACATAAGAAACATCGGCAGCAGATATATGCTCCAGTTCGGCCCCATGAGCGAATCGCAGTATGCCGATCTGGTCAAGCTGGCCAATAACAATTTCGATAGTCCGGAGATCAGGCACATAGGACCGATTTACAGCAAGGAGCTTCAGGCGCAGGTCATCAGGTACCTTCCTCTTTCGTTCCTATTGATGGCCATAGTGGTCTTCCTGGTGTTCAGGGAACCTATAGTTTCTCTGCTTATTGTGGTCAGTGCGCTGGCCGACATTTTGACGGCAGCGGCTTCCATGAACTTGACGGGCGTACAGCTCTCACTGGGAACGGTGGCTGCACTTCTCATGCTCATCGGTTATTCTGTTGATACCGATATCCTGCTATCCATGAGGGTGTTGAAGCGTAAGGGCAGCGTGGAAGAGAAGATCTTGGGAGCGATGGGAACGGGCCTGACTATGGCCGGGACCACCATTGGTGCGGTAATTTCCCTGATAATAGTCTCAAACTTCCTATACCTCATAATACCGTCATTTACCAGAATGGACATCATTGCCGATATGTCTGCAGTTCTCATATTCGGCCTGGCTGCGGATGTCTTCAACACCTGGGTCACCAATGCCCAGGGGCTCAGATGGTACTTGAATAGACCGAAGAAGGCGGCACGGGGGCAGAGAAGATGAGCCTATTCGAGGAATTATCCAAGGATCGAAGGGTCGTATTGTATGCGGTGTTCGTGGCTTTGGCCATCATTTCCATCGGCTTTTTCGGTCTGAAGTTCGGGCTGGATCTGGAAGGCGGCTCATATCTGCAACTGCAATTGCAGGGAGCAGAGGCGCAAATCGATGTCCCGCCGGAAAAGATTCTGGAAATGCAATTTAATAACTCTACCGTAGAGAAGCACGGACAGAGCTATGTGGTGACTGTGCCGGGAATTGTCGATTCAACCTTTACTGATGATCTCGGCTACATAGGTTCGAAAATTGCAAAAGGAGATAACAGCACCAAGATCACAATAATGGCTGCTCCTGAGACGATTGTCATCAATTACCTCAAGAAGAATCTGGATGCAGATGTCCAGCTCAATGTTGCAGTCGCACCCATCCGCTATGAGATCCGGACTAATGTTACCCGGGAATCGCTCAATGCTCTCTTAGCTCCTGTGGGTGGCAAAGTGCCTCCCGGCGAAGACGCATTTGTAATGGGCGTGTCCAAGGAGACCGTGGACGAGACCAAGAAGGTTTTGGACTCCAAGCTCAACCGCCTGGGACTGCAGGACATAAAGGTAAGAGTTGTAGATAATAAGTACATCCTCATCGATCTGGCCGGAATGGATGTAGCCGCTGCCCAGGAGGTAGTGGGCAAGCCCGGCAAGTTCGAGATAAGAATCCAGACCGAGAACAACCAGAGCATGCATGTGCTCTACGGAGATGCCGTGGAGTCGGTGGAGATTCCCGACCCAAGAAATGGAGGATGGGGAGTTCCCTTTGTTCTCTCGGAAGAGGGAGCGATGATCTTCCAGAAGGCGGCGATCGATTCGGATGCCACCAAGAGACCTGAGGACCATTACATATCCATGTACCTGGATAAGGATGAGATCTTTTCCGCTCCTCTTGCCCCCGAGCTGGCAAGCAGTCTTCAGAAGGCTCCCTCCCGAAGCATGCAGGCAACAGTAGGTGGAGGCGATGCAGGCTCAGTTAAGGCTAAAGAGCTTTACATCCACCTGCGAGAAGGCGCCCTGCCGGTAAATGTCGAGGTTGTCGGCTCCGGTCAGGTATCGGCAGCTTTGGGCAGGCAGTTTAAGATTCAAATGGTCATAGCCGGGCTGATTGCTCTCATGGCCGTAGCCGGCATGATTTACTACCGCTACCGGGAGAGAAGGATTGTCCTGCCTATGGTGACAACCTCCTTTTTCGAGGTCGTAATGATGCTGGGCGTCTGGGCAGTAGCCGGCTGGCAGCTGGATCTGGCAAGCCTGGCCGGCATCATCATGGTGATAGGCACAGGCGTGGATCAGCTGGTCATCATCACCGATGAGCTGATGAAAGGCGGCGAGGCGGCGGTATCAACCGTTGAGCGCAGCATCAAGGAGAGGGCAGCTGACGCGGCTGAGAAAGCAGGGGTAGGCAATATTGTCGCCACAACCAACAAGGTCTATTTGGCCCGGCTCTCCAAGGCTTTCATGATCATAATGGGAGCTGCCGCTACAACGGTTGTGGCTATGCTGCCGTTGCTTGTCATGGGCTTTGGCTCGCTCACCGGATTTGCACTCATCATCATCCTGGGTGTGATCCTGGGCACATTCATAGCGAGACCAGCTTACGGCAGGATCATCGGGCACATACTGGCCACGGATTAGACGGGAGAAGAAATGCCTGCAGGTCGAGCGGACTTGCAGGATAATCTTTTCTTTTTAATTTTAGTGCTTCCTTGCTTATTTTTTTTTTAGGAGCGGGCTTTTTTTGTGCTCTTGGCTATTTTCTTTCATCATTCTCACGATCCCAACTCATGACTTGAAAAAATTGCTGCAGCTTCGTGGATCGAAATCTGCTCCCGCTCGAGCAGAAAGATGTAAATATAGAGAAAATATAGTTATTAAAGGAGATATAGATGCCCGGCGTTGATGCCATAAATGCCACTCTTGATGAACTATTCGAGGCACTCTCGTCCCAGTTAATATGCGAGCCTATTGAGTTGGAGGACAAGATCATCATACCGATCACAAAGATGGGCATGGTTTTATGCACCGATATCGGTCGAACCGGCCCGCATGTGAGCCCGGAAGGCCTGGATAGGTGCAAAGCTGGTGGGGGAGTAGGGATCTTTCCCGTTGCGGTGGTGATCGTCTTCAAAGGAATCTTGGGGCCACAGGGCGTGAAGGTTGTCTCCTTGTCGCTACCAGGGGAATCGTTATCTGACATCGCTCATGTCTTAATGGAGAAAATAATGGGCCATAGAGAAAAGAGAACTGATAATCTGGTAGAATAGCCGCCAGCTTGAGGCTTCCGAGATGCAGTTTTATTATCTAGCCGTATTTTTCTTGATTATTATCATTCTTTTAGCTTTTCTTCTCCTTGCCCCCTTTCATCTCTCCCTGAATATCGGCAAGAAGGGACCACTGATCGAGGGTAGTATTAAGCTCGCCTGGCTTGGGCTTACTTTAATGAAAGCAGAGATTTCCCCCCAATCCGCCGGTGATTTTCTGGCGTCCATCTGGAAAGAGGCATCCGGAACGAAAGATCGAACCATTGAGGCGAGAAAGTCCGACGAGGAGGAGATGGGAAGAGAGGAAAGAAGCGAAATCGATAATCAAAAAAAAGGTGTCGTTCGGCCTCCCAGTATCCAATCTCTGATTAATGCCGCTCCGGCCCTGGCGAAAATTCTCAGGGATCTGCTCAAGTCAATCCACTTTAAAAATATCTCCTGCAGATTATGCTTTGGCCTGGACGATCCCGCCCAAACTGCGATTATCAGTGGCTACCTCTGGTTTTTGGCATCAGCGCTCGGCCTTTTTTCGGCCAGGATCTTCATAGAGCCCTGGTTTGAGGGAGAACGGCTGGAGGGTGAACTCGTAGCCGAGATGGAGGCCAGACTGCAGTGGGCCGTCTTTGCCGTGATCCAGGTCCTGCGAGTGAGGGAGATAAGGTTGCTCTTAAAAGAAACGTTGGGGTGGGCATAACTTTGGATAATATGGATATGCGAGTTTTGGTGGGCAAGGAGATAAAAGCGGGCGACAGAACCATCTGGCCCGTGATGAGGATCTTTGTTCTAAAGACCCGGGAGGACGGGATCCAGGCAATCCAGATCACGCCTCTCGCTATGCTCATCATCGAACCGGCAGGACAATACGCGTTATCCTTTGATGGAGAGCCGATGACTATCGAAGCCATCTTAGAGCTGGCCGCCCCCCTGAAAGAAGTCCTGGAAAAATCCAGGAGATTAAGATAAAGCTACTGCTGATTGGTTACGATCTTGATGTAGTTAGCAGCAGATGCTGGTCCATAAGCCATTGCCTCCCGATTGCCTGCCTTGATCGTCTCTATGTTAACTTTGGTGCATGAATCACTGCACAAGGTTTCCCCGCAGGGACTGCAATTCCCAGAATCCTGATTCTTCTTGATCTCCAGGTTATTGGTAGCCGTGGCGATGGGTCTCTTTTGCCAGAGATTCCCCAAAGCCAATGCCCTATCATCACCAACAGTCAAACTATCGATGTTTGTATCCTGCCTTTCCGGGAACTTGAAAGCAGATCCTTCCGTCTCAAATATCCCTCCATTTTTTCCAAGGATATCCACACCTCCGTTGCCGACTATGCCCTGCGCCATTACATGAACCGAGAGCATAGCCATAGCCAACACCAATATAACGCCTATTTTTTTGATTATCTCACCCCATACATTCTTCAATATCGGAGAATGTTAGTAGTGATACTATTTATATTTTTTGGTAGTATATACTAGCTAAGCTATGCTTAATACATTATAAGTTTTCCAAATATTTAATAAGTATATGCATATTTTTTGATGCATCTTAAATGAAAAAGCATTCCATTCTAATCCAAAAGGCTTCTATACAATTGGGCAATTGTAGTGGCTGCATGATCTTTTCCATCGAAGAAATCCTCCGCACATTCGGCTATTTCGCACTATTCGGCTTCGTGTTCGCCGAGTCCGGTCTGTTCTTCGGCTTTTTTTTGCCGGGAGACTCGCTTCTTTTCACGGCAGGAATAGTTGCGGCTAACGGGCATCTCGATATTTACACAATTATATTCGGATCGATCATCTGTGCATTTCTGGGTGATCAGGTCGGATATTGGACTGGAAAATGGTTTGGTGCTGCATTCTTTTCTAAGCCGGGCACTTTCTTTAGAAATCCGGTTTATATGGAAAAGGCGGAGAGGTTCTATATGTTGCACGGCAAGAAAGCAATCGTGCTGGCCAGGTTTGTACCAGTAGTGCGCACCTTCGCTCCGATACTTGCCGGAACCGGGCGCATGGATTATTCCACATTCGTTACCTACAATGCATTGGGTGGTATTTTCTGGTGCCTACTTCTCATTGGAGCCGGCTATATTCTCGGCAATATCCTTCCTAATTCTGGCGAGGTTTTAACCCTTGTAATCTTTGCGATAATCGTAGTATCCCTGATCCCCGTTGCGAACGAAGCTTATGGCGAATGGAAGAAAAGAAAAATCGAATGAAAAATTCATTTCTCACCTACAGTCCCTTTGATCTCCACCTTGAAGACCATCTCCGAGGCAGGAGAAGAAACCAAGATCGTCAAATCCACGGGGATCTTTCCCAGGGAAATGGTCAGGGGTGCACCAGAATTAGCGACCTCCACCTTGATCCCCTGAGACAAATTTGTGAATGCACCGATAAGAGCGCCAAAATCAATAGTCTTTGCTACCGATTCTAAATTAGGAATTATGGTGATGGGTGCAACCTCTATGGGCCCGACAGCGATGGGACTCCTGGAATCGCCGGATATCCTTGCCGATATGGGACTCGCTTCTTCCCCGGAGACCTGCACGCTCAAAGCCCCATCTTTTCCCGTTCCTTTCACCTTGGCCACTATTGGGTGCTTCTCCTGGTCCTCCGATCCCTGGATTGTTGCCCGCGCATCTGCATCTACTTTGAAGGTCACCATGGTATCATCGTAAAGTCTTAGGATTTTCTGGGATATAAAGAATGGCAGAGATCGAGCTTAGGCTACGATGGTTAACAGGATAAATAAAATATAACTTAAAATAATAGCAGCGAAAGGCTGATATCTTCATGGAGGACACTACGCTGCGATGCTTGAAGTAGGATATCTGCATATCGATAATCCCATTGCCGTTATTTCTTCACATAACAAGCCCGACTTTAACGATGCGGCGGGCTTGCTCTTGCTGGATGGTTTCGATCTGGATGAGGTTCCTCTCGAGGAGATGCAGGCCAGTTTAGAAACAATCAGCCAGAAAGGGACAGGAGCCTTTGGCCTATCCGCCACCTGTTCCCGGGACGAACCCCTCCTGGAGGCGGCCCGGCTCGCAAGCAAAAATCTCTGCCTGCTCGAACTCCGGCTTTCCAAGATTCGCGACCCTATTCGCCTCTTGGAACTCATTTCGCGCCTGAAGAGCTGCGGCGTCACCCTCTCCCTGAGGATAAGGCCGGAAGACCTATCCAATGCCCTTTTAGAAAAGCTCAATGAGAGCGAGCTGGACATAATTCACCTCGATCTGCGCGGCCTGAATGGAGCCGGACCAAAAATGGTCAAGAAGGCAAAAGACAGCAGAGGTCCAGTAATTATGGCCCTGGCTGATATCGGCGAGTTTGAAGATGCCAGGAACCTGCTGGTCATGGGTGCGGACGTTGTATCTATGCGTGGAGCGGACCCCGAGTTTGCACAATGGCTCTCCGGAGCCATGCAGGAGTACGACTCTTTGAGCGGATGGTGCAATGCACCCAAGCACATCTGCGCGGGCGGCGACCTGCGCGGCCTGGCCTTCTGCTGTCCTCCCGTCAAGAATTGCCCGGTCCTCGGCGCTCTTAAAAAGGCAGGCATGTCGCCGGATGAGTTTATCCAAAAGAAGCTCTCCTTTGCCAAGGGTACCCTTCTGGAGACGGGCGAAGGAACCTGCTTTGGAAGCCTAGTGTGGTGCTGCAAGAAGAGCAAGCAATGCTATCTGCGTGATGCTGCATTAGCCAGAATCGGGCTTTCGGGAAAGGAATATATGGAGCTGAAAAAGAAGCTGGCAGAAGAGCTTCTTTCCTAAAGCCTCTGATAAGTCATGAATCCCGAACGCGTGGCCCAGTGCGCCGTGCTGGCTATGCTCTTTGAGCTTTCCTCCAGTCCCAAGCCCGGCAATGTGGATCGCTGCCACGACTTTTCCGATATCGGATTTCATCATTTCCTGACGAGTGCCGTCTCCGCTTACCCCATCTTTCGCAAAGCCGCCAACGGCAGAGGGAGCGTGGGCTCGCTTATTCTGGAAGGCGTGGAGGCCTGGCAGACCTGGTTTTTGAACAGCAACACTCACTTTGGCTCTCTGGTCCTCATGATACCCATAGCAATTGCTGCCACAAAGCCCGGCGAATTGCATAGAGAGCTAAGAATGGTCCTGGAAAAGACCACCGTAATCGATGCCATCGACTTTTACAGCGCCTTCGAGAAGGCCAAAGCCAGAGTGGCCGAGGTGGACAGTTTCAGCCTGAATGATCGGAACTGGCAAAAAACCGTTCGGGAGAGCGGCAAGACTCTGTTAGAGCTGATGAGGCTCTCCTCCAAGCACGACATTGTGGCTCGCGAATGGTCCACCAATTATGAGCGCTCATTTCTGCTCGGAGATCGATTGGCAGAGCAAATCAGCCGATGGGGCCAAAACGACGGCGTGGTCAGAACCTTCCTGGAGGCGCTGGCCGAGGTGCCCGACAGCCTGATTTGCGCCAAATTTGGGGAGGAGACGGCCCAACGGGTCTCGCGACAGGCAAGCGAGGCTCTCCTGGATGACACCCTTGGCAAGGCTCATGAGCTGGATCGCTCTCTTCTGGCACAGGACATAAATCCCGGGTCCACTGCGGACCTGATTGCAGCATCTTTATTTATCTCCCTTCTGAGGGGTTTGAGGTTTTAATAATGCTTTATGGAAATGACGGTTTAGATGAGCTTGGAATATTAGGCGGCATAAACGAGGTAATTGCAACTACGGAGAACGCAGGCAGGATCAATGCCGCGCCTCTAGGCATCATCAGAGATGGTGAGAGCCTTTATGTGCGGCTTTTCTTGGGAACTCATACCTACGAAAACATCCTGATCAATGGGTGGTTTGTGGCCAATATCTGCCATGATGCCTGGCTCTTCGCGGAGACGGCGATAGAAGACCTTGAAGCTGAATATTTCACGCGCCGGGAAGAATTGCCCATCCTAAAAGAGGCAGAAGCCTGGGGGCTCTTTAAATGCGAGAACTTTGCCACGGATATAATCATCGCCAAGGTGGAGCTGGTTAAGGGCGAGGTTTTGCATAGAGACTTTCGCGCCTGCAACCGGGGGGCAAATCTTGTGATCGAAGCGGCGGTTGCTGCCACCCGATATCTGGCTCTTCGCACCGATTCCTATTTCGAGGAGCTGATGAAGATGCAAAGGATCATCGACCGCTGTGGTGGTCCCAGGGAGCGTGAAGCCATGGACCGGCTCATGGATCGGATCGATAGATTTACTCATGTAAGATAGGTGATTTGTGATCGCTCATGCTTGAACGTTTGCCTTCCGGCTGCCAGAGCCTGGATCTTCTCTTAAGCGGGGGATTTGAATCGGGCATAATAACCCAGCTTTACGGGGAGGCAGGCACAGGAAAAAGCAACATTGTCATGCAACTGGCGGTGCAAGCGGTAGCTCGGGGGCTACGCGTCATATTCATAGATACGGAGGGCTTTTCAGGAGAGAGGTTCAAACAGATTGCCGGTCCGGGCGCAGAAGAGATGGCCGCGAAGATCATGATCTTTGAGCCCATGAGCCTGGAACAGCAGGCCATAGCCATTCGCGAGGCCTCTAAGATCGCCGGCCGGGATTTAGGCCTGATAATTCTCGATTCGGCAACATCCCTTTACCGTGTGCTTCTGGAGGCAGATGATAACCGTTCTATTCGCCGAACATTAACCGTCCAGCTCTCCGAGCTACAGGAGATTGCTCGCCGGCACAGGATTCCCGTAGTAATAACCAATCAGGTCTACATGGACATTGAGAACAACTCGCTGCGGCCCATAGGCGGCACGGGCCTGGAGCACATCTGCAAGGCCATCATCTTTTTGGAGAAGAAAGGAGATGGTTTGCGACGTGCCCGGCTCATGAAGCACCGCTCTTCCCCGGAAGGGATCGCGGCGGATTTCCGCCTGACGGCTCGCGGCGTGGAATAGTAATGGTATAACCAGCGGCTAACGACGTTTTCAACCACATGCGCTTACAGTCGCATCTTCATGATGATGGCCGCCTCACCGTCACTATAGTAAGCAGGACAGATGCCGAGCATACGAAAGCCCAGCATGGAATAGAGCGACTGGGCCTTTTTATTGCTCACTCTCACCTCCAGGGTGACGCTGAGAGCTCCCATCTGCCGGAAGATCTGTAAAACCTCCAGCATAAGTCTCATGCCTATGCTTCGGCTCTGAAAACCCGGCCTTACGGCCAGCCAGAAGACTCTCCCCTCGAAAGGAGTATGCTTGAATCCCAGAACGAAGCCTGCCACAATTCCACTCACCTCTGCGACAAGAGAGCTGCCGCCGTGGTATTCATAAAAGGCCGAGAAGATGGCCGGATCATATCCGCCGAAGACCTCCCGGTCGATCTCTAAAGCTGCCTCCAGATCGTCCGGCAGAAATCTCCTTACCACGACGGGATTATTGAAGAATGCCGTACCCATTCCATCCATTAGCCGACTGCGAGTCTGTTCCTCAGGCCACATTCTCTCATGCCCCAGGATTTATGAGCGGAAATAGTTTATCCGACAATAGATAAAGAGGGTAAAGAGGAGAATAGAACTCCTGTCCGTGAAAAGGAAGGCCAATGAGAAAGACTCAGTTCCAGACAGCTCTGCTTGCTATTGTTTTATTACTGATCTGGTGGCAGGCAAGCCTTTGGTATCAGGCCCAGCTTGTAACTGATGAGCGAACGCGCGTTGCCGGCCAGCTTGATCCACAGGGCAACTCTCTAGCTATGGCCATTTCTCAGCGCCTGGAATTGCTGGAAGGCCTGGATGCCTTTGTCCAGGCAGAGATCAGATCGCCCAAGCCCGCCTTGGATGATGAGTTTGAGATATTCTCAGAGCATATCTATTCCAGCACCAACGGCATTCGCAATCTTGCCGTAGCGCCAAATGGAGTCTTTCGGTACGTATATCCGGCACGCGATTATGAAGCCATGATCGGACGCAGCCTCTTCCAGGATCTTTTCCCCGGCTTTAGGGAGGATGTGCAAAAAGCCATTGACACCCATCGCCTGGTTATCACCAATCCTCATGAGATGAGGAGAGGCGGCCTGGGGCTAGTGGCCAGAAAAGCCGTTTATGAGAATGAGACATTCTGGGGAATAGTCATGATAACGGTCGATATCCCACCGGTGCTGCAAGCGGCAGGAGTGAACAACACCTCTGGTGGCCTGGATCTGGCACTAAGAGATAGCAGTGGGCAGGTATTTTTTGGAGAAAGCCGAGTATTCAAATTTGAACCGGTGATTCATAGAGTAGAGTTGCCCGACGGCTACTGGGAGATGGCCGGGGTGCCGGCAGGCGGATGGATTGACTCAGTACAGGTGCCTCTGAGGATCGCCCAAATGGTAGGCTTGATAATTATTGGACTTTTAATCGGCCTTTTTTACCTGGTGGCCGGCAGACAGGACTTACTGAACAAGATGGTCATAAAGAAAACAGCCGATCTGAATAATGAGCTGACTGAACGGAAAAGAGCGGAAAAGGCTTTACAGGAGAGGGATCGGCATTTAAAAGCTATTTTTGAAGCTGCTAAGAATGTCTCGTTTATCATCGCCGATACCAGAAGTTTGGATCCCACCATCCTGGAATTTTCTCCGGGTGCTGAGAAGTGCTTCGGCTACCTTCGTCAAGAGGTCTTGGGAAAGCCGGTTTCATTGCTGCTTGTCCTGGAGGATCGCGATAAATTGGTGGAAGCGGCTCGCCGCATGAGAAAAGAAACAACAATCTCTGGGTTTAGAACATTTGTGAGACATAATCTGGAGAAGTTTCCGGCAATGTATTCCATATATCCCCTGCTCAACGAATCGGGTGAGTTTTATGCGGCTCTGGGTGTTTGCATAGACATAACCGAGCAGAAGAAGATGGAGGAGGAGCTGGTCAGGGCCAGGGACGCTGCCGAGGCCTCGGCCAAAGCGAAAGCGGAGTTCACTGCCAATGTGAGCCATGAGATAAGAACGCCTCTTAATGCCGTCATCGGCATGACGGACCTGCTCTTGGAGAGCGATCTTGATCCGGTAAAGAGAGATTATGTAAAGACCATTCGCAGCAGCGGCCTTTCCCTGCTTTGCATCATCAACGAGATACTGGATTTTTCTAAGATCGACGCCAGGAAAATGGATCTTGTGGACCTTCCATTCGATTTGCGGGAGGTTCTGGAGACCTCTCTCGATCAGGTTGCAGCCATTGCCGCTGAGAAACGATTGGAGCTGGCTTATGTTATGGCAAGCGATGTACCACGGAAAATGAATGGCGATGCCTTGCGTCTGGGGCAGGTTCTTGTAAACCTGGCTAACAATGCCATCAAATTCACCGAATCGGGAGAGGTCACAGTCTTCGTGGCAATGGAGAAAAAAGAAAAAGCATATCACTTCACAGTCAGCGATACAGGGATAGGCATTCCAGAGGATCGCATGTCCCGGCTATTTCTCCCCTTCAGCCAGGTAGATTCATCACTTGCCCGCAGGTATGACGGAACCGGCCTTGGTCTGGCCATTAGCAGCCGGTTGGTGGAGCTGATGGGCGGTCGAATCTGGGCGGAGAGCAAAACCGGTGTAGGATCTCAATTTCATTTCACCATACCTGAAAAAAACACAGAGGGCGCGGCCATTGATCAAGATGCAGAAGATTATTCCAGATTAATAGGCAAGAAGGCACTCATTGCAGTCGGAAAAGAGGCGGGAAGAGAGATGCTGGCCAATCATCTTCGCTATTTTGCCATGCCTGCGGCAAAGCCCGGCTCGGACTGGGAAGCCGGCAAGCTGCTGGACAAGGAGAAGTACGATGTAGTTATCGCTGATGCCGATATCTCAAAATGGCCACATCTGGCGGAAAGATTGAGCCAGCCGGATCTGCAATCATTGCCCGTGATCGAGGTCGGCTTTTTGGGAGAGGAGGCAACACCGCAGGCCAAAATCAAAGCCTTCTTAACCAAGCCTGTCAAAGAAGCGTCGCTTGGCAGTGCATTGCTGCGCATTTTTGGGGAAAGGGAAGAATCAATAGAGCCGCAGAGGGAAACGGCTTTGCCTTTTGCGAGAAACCAAGATCTTCGCATTCTTCTTGCAGAAGACAATCCAATCAACCAAAAAGTGGCATTGGCCATGCTAAAACATTTGGGTTATAAGGCTGATGTGGCCGTCAACGGCAATGATGTGCTGAAAATTTTAGAGCAAAAATCCTATGATGTGATCCTCATGGACATCCAGATGCCGGAAATGGATGGGCTGGAGGCTACAAGATCCATTCGCAGCAGCCTGCCCGGGGCAAGGCAGCCCAAGATAATCGCCATGACCGCCTATACCTTGCAGGGAGATCGGGAGCAGTGCCTGGCGGCGGGAATGGATGAATACATCAGCAAGCCGGTGAAGATGGAGGAGCTGAGAGGAGCTCTCGATAAGGTAGGAAAGTCAGATTAGATAATAAATTATTTCGCCACAGCCAGCGTCAGATTCCCGTGCGGCATGACCAGCATGCGTGCATCCCTGCCCTGCCGCTCTCTGGCCAGCTCTAGAGCCTCCTCAAGAGTTGCCGCTGGAGTCATGAAGCACATCTCGGCCTTATCCGTCGGCAGGGCCGATACCAGGATCAGGTGATGCTGCATGGACTCTTTGGCCAGGAAGGCGGCCTTGTGCCCGCCAAACTCGTACTCTCGCCCGAATCGCTCCCAGCAATCTTTAGCAGATGTCGCTTCCCTTGCCCAGCGTTCGAAGACGGGATGGCCCAGCCCCTCGCAGCACTCCGCCACCAGGATGATGCTTCCTCCCGGCAGGGCGGCATTCTTGGCATTGTCCAGCGCTTTTTGGGCCTGGAAGAGGTTGAGATCTTTGGGTCTGCCGCCAGCACAGGTCACAACTATCTCTGCCTGCTTAACGGGGCGTCGGTACATGCGATCCACAGTAGCGGCCCCCAGGCGGTGAGCGGTGATAAAGTCGCCTGCAACCGACTGCACTATCTCCTTTTTACCGTTCAGAACGACATTCAAAATGAAATCCAGCCCGGCAATTCCAGCCGCGTCCTCCATGTCCTGACGCACTGGGCTGTCCAATCTACCCGTAATTGAGTTTGCTTCTCTCATCAGCTCGTGGTTCTTGATGACAGAACGCTCCGAGCTGACTCCGGGCAGGACGGCTTTGCCTCCGCCGCTGTAGCCTGCATAATAGTGATATTCGATATTTCCAGTGGCCACGATTAAATCCGAGGAGGCAACACTCTCCAGTATCTCCACCGGCGTTCCCCGCCCGGTCTCGCCCAAATATACGCAATTCTTTGGGTCATGCTGCATGTAGGGCAAACTGGTGCAGCCGCGCAGGAGCAAGCGCTCTTCCTCTGTCGTCATTCTGCGGTGCGTGCCCAGAGCAAAGACGATTTTCAGGTCGGCAATGCCCAGATCCTTGAGCCTCCTAATTAGGGGGGGAAGCATGAGGTGGCTGGGAGCAGGCCGGGTGATGTCGCTGACCAGAATGCTGGCCGATTTGGAGACGGCAAAATCATCCAGGCTTTTTCCCGTGGCATGATCAATCGATCTTTCCACCTCACCGGGGGGCGCGGCTGGAAGCTCCTCTGCCAACACTACCTCTGTCCCAACACCTACCACCAGATCGAGGCATCCTTGGCCGTAACCAAGCTTGATTTTGCGATTATTTGAATTCATTAACATTCCGGTGACTAGCCTCAAGTTATCTAGTTCTTAGTTCGTCTCTGTGCGTTCTCTGTGAACTGTGGTGTCTCTGTGGTGAAAACGTCGTTAGTCACTGGTTATAACAAACGACTACGAACTACGTCTTCCAGATCACAGCACGGCTGAGCATCTCGGAAAAGGCCTCGAAGATGGGCCGGTCCGTTTTCACAAGGAAGTAATCCGCTCCAACCTGGCTGCACGCTGCCCGGATGCGATCGTTGTGCTCTGCCATGCTTCTCAGATACTCCTTTCGCTCATCCTCAGTTACGCGGGTGATGAGGGGCAGGCTGCTCTCCAGATCCACGAATTTGACATCGCCTCCGAAGCTTAGTTCCGTCTCCTGCGGTGCCAGTACTTGAATTACCACCAGCTCATGCCCGGAGAGCCGGTAGATGCTGGACAGGACATCATCCGTCTCGCCCAGCAGGTCGGAAATCAGGACCACCAGGCTGGTCGTCTTGAGGAGCGACTCCACCTGATCGGCAACGGCAAGCAGGCCCGTGCCACCGCGAGGCGTGATCCCATCCAGCAGAGCGATGGTTTGAAAGAGATTTCTTCTTCCCCGCTTGGGCTCAGCCGGATAGAGCTTATTGCAGAAAAGCGATATGGCATACTTCTCATTTTCCATGGTGGCGAGATAGGCAAAGCCGACTGCTAGGCGCGCCGCATATCCGAACTTTCCCTCGTAATCCATGCTGGCGCTGCCGTCTAAAAGGATGTGCACCACCAGGCTTCTCTCCTCCTCGTGCTCCCGGATGTAGAGCTTCTCAGTTCGACCGTAGACCTTCCAGTCCACCAGCTTGAAGTCGTCTCCCTTGCGGTACTCTCGGTAGCCGACGGGGCTGATGCCGTGACCGAAGCGCAGGGACTTTCTGCCTCCGCTGTAGGCGGTCGATACCCGCTTTTTTACGAGCAGGGAGAACTTCTCCAGCTCTTTGAAGAACTCTGTATCCATGATTTGTCCTGAAGATTTTTTCAGAGTGACTGGCTCTTCAGAATGTCCGTTACCACCTGGTCGCGGGTGAGTCCTTTTCTCTCTGCCTCAAAGCCCAGGATGATTCTGTGCCTCAAGACAGGGTAGGCCATGACATGTAGATCTTCTTTGGAGACATAATTTCTGCCCTGCAGGAAGGCCCTGGCCTTGGCGGAGAGGATGAGGCCGATGGTGGCCCTGGGGCTGGCGCCGTACTGGACGCCTTCCCACTGGCGCGTGGCCAGCACGAGATTTACGACCGCAGTCTTCAGATCATCAGAGACGGGTATGTCGCGACACAGCTGCTGCAGCGCTATCACTTCTTCCTTGCTGACCACCGGCTCCACGCTCGGCTCACCGCGAATGGTATAGCGCTCCAGGATCTCCAGCTCCTCTTTCTGAGAGGGATATTCCATGAAAATTTTAAGCAAGAATCGATCCAGTTGTGCTTCGGGCAGAGGGAAGGTGCCTTCCATCTCGATTGGGTTTTGCGTGGCCAGGATAAAGAAAGGCTTATCGAGAAGATAGGTCTTGTTTCCCACCGTTACCTGCTTTTCCTGCATGGCCTCCAAAAGAGCGCTCTGCGTCTTGGGAGAGGCCCGGTTGATCTCATCCGCCAGGACGATATTGGAGAAGACGGGCCCCGCCTCGAAGCGGAACTTTTTGCCTTTATCGATCTCTTCGATAATGGTGGTGCCGGTGATGTCGGCAGGCATAAGGTCCGGAGTGCATTGAATCCGGCTGTAATCAAGGCCCAGGCAGGAGGCTGTGGTCTTCACCAGCAGTGTTTTTGCCAGCCCGGGATTGCTCTCCAGGAGGGCATGGCCTCCGGCCAGGATGGCAATCAGGAGCTGCTCGATGGCCACATTCTGGCCGACTATGACTTTGTCGATCTCGCGCCGGAGCCTTTTGAAGATCTCCGGTGCCCGGCTATAGACTGCTTTCTGATCCTCCGACATTATTCTCTCCTTCTCTCAGCTTGATAATAAAACCCTGGCGGTTTACGAAATAATACCACAGAGGCACAGAGCGCACAGAGGACGAACGAACGGAGATATTATAAAATAGAAATATACTTTGATATTATTTTTCAATAATCTCTGATGGGAATGCTGATCGTCTCTGTGAACTGTTGTGCTTTCCATGGTTAATAATAGTAGCCGAGACCGCCTGGAAATTGAGAGGGAAATGATATATTGACTGGGCAATGGTTTTGCACCTATACTGCCTGAAAAGGAAGACTTTAGGTCCAGAATCAATTATTATAATTATCAATATATTTATTTGGAACGGTCTAGATTTTCATGCATGTATGGGAGCTAGAGTGATACCTGCAAGGTTGTCTTGGGTGCGACGTCCATAACTCGGTTTCATTCTCCTTGATATTGATGACAAATTTTTTGTAGTTAAAGCCGCAATTACTTTGGACAGGAGGATTACTGAGCTGGCATTAGCTTGGGTTCTTATAGCGCTACTATTACTGGTTCCGATATCTCAAGGATCAGATGATTCTCTGAAGCCAATTCTAGCTAGCGATATTCTGAATGAAATTCAAAAAGGCGAGCCCGTAGAATATGATCACTGCATCATTAAGGGCGATCTTAGCCTGTCTCAATATTTGATGAGCTCAAATAAATCATATCTGCCGAAGAAGCATGTCGAGCTACCTACAATTGCTTTTAGCGCGCCAGAGATTTCATTCGAACTTTATAACGAGTCACTAGATGCAACGCTCATCGCATCTTCTATAAAAATTAGAGATTCTGTGATTGAAGGATATGTAGATTTAGGAAGATCAATATTCTTAAACTCAGTAGACTTCCAGAACACGCAATTCCGGAATGCCGCCTCCTTTAAACGTTCTTGGTTTTATGGAGATGTAAATTTTGGAGGTTCTAAGTTCTTTTCAAAGACCTCTTTTTTCAGGTGCATGTTCGAAGGAAACGCAATCTTTTATGGTGCCTGGTTTGAGGGTGATACCATTTTCGAGGGATCTCAGTTTAACAATCCTAAAACATACCACACAACTTTCAGTGTTTGCCAATTCAAGGGAGATGTCGATTTCATGGCATCTCAATTTGAAGGATTACCTGACTTTAGTGGCTGTCAGTTCAATGAAGACTCAGATTTTAGTGGGTCTTGGTTTAATAATGGGGTTTACTTTAAAAAATCTAAATTCAATGGTATGACGAGGTTTAGTGGAGCCAATTTCAACAACAGCGCTGATTTTAAAGAGTCGACTTTCAATGGAAATGCCATCTTTTCAGGGTCCCGATTCAACCAAATCGCCAATTTCCGTGATTCTCAATGGTACAAAGAAGTCACCTTCAATGACGCCATTTTTGAGCGGAATACAAGCTTCAATAACAGTAATTTCAATGGAGATGCGCTTTTTCTGAATACAACGTTCATGCAAATGCTCGATTTAACAAGAGCTAAATATAATAGATTATATATTAGGTGGGCAAGTATAAACAACAAATTGAATTACGACGACACCACATATCTATCGTTGATAAAGAACCTTAAAAGCCTAGGTTATTATGAAGATGCGGATAACAGTTATCTCGAATACAGAATAGAGCGCAGAAGCCATCCTTGGAACATACCAGGCGAAAGATTAATGAAAACCATCGATTGGCTTTCCGAGTGGTCTTATGGATATGGTGTAAGGCCGATGAATCCCCTGATAATCTCGTTAGTACTCATTGGGATTTTCGGACTTTACTGGAGATCAAAAGGGATAGGACACGATGATGATGTTTCCGAAGCTAAAGGCCAATTCGCATTTGTATCGATTGTTGTGCAGAAGATATTTGATGCATTGGAGCCGTTCATATTTAGCTTCGGAGTTTACATATCAGGTACTGCATTCTTCCGAGAATCTCCGGACCTTCCGGAGCAATTAAATAGACCTAAATCATGGACAAAGCGTGTTTACAATCTGGAAAGATTTTTGGGCGGGATTTTAATGGCTTTGTTCTTGATCGCACTCAGTAGCACGATAATCAAGACGGCTTAGGCGAAACACAGCTGTGCTCTCGCGCAGCGACCTACCAGGTATTACATTTAAAAAATAATCCGTCATATGCCTATGCATCACCAGGAGCGAAACCCAGCCCCCAAGCACGTTATTTTTCCCCCAGCATTCTCCTCAGCTCGGCCACATTCGCTTTGATCTGGTCTTCCAGTGCCTCTATCTTGTCCAGAATCACTTTTGGCTTCTCGTACTCTACCTCTTGGTACTCGATCTCTCTGTACTTCGAAATAGAAAGGTCGTAGCCGTTCTCTTTGATCTCGCTGTAGGGCACGAAAAAGCACTTGCCCTTCCTGTCCGTGGGGCTCTCCTCGCGCCTCTTTTTGTACCGCTCGATGATATCCGGAATGTCGCCCTTTCCGTCGATGAAGTTCCTCTTGTCGTCTAAAGAGTAGCCGTCTTTCTCCATTTTGTAGAACCAGACCCGCTCCGTCCTGCCGCCCTTGGTGAAGATCAAGACCGCCGTGGACACGCCTGCATAAGGCCGGAAGACTCCGGATGGCATGGAAACAATGCCTTCCAGCTGGCACTTTTCCAGCAGGAGTTGTCGCAGTTGCTTGTGGGCCTTGGAGCTTCCGAAAAGCACGCCGTCGGGCACAATCACGCCGCACCTGCCGCCGTTCTGAAGGAGCTGCGTCATTCTCAGCACAAAGAGAAGTTCGGTCTTCTTCGTACCCAGTGTTGCTAGACGATCGTTTATGTCGTTTTCGTCGATGCTGCCTGTAAAGGGCGGATTAGCTAGGACCACAGTATATTTTTCTGACTCGGTGAAACCCTTGGAGAGGGTGTCCACCTGCCGAATCCTGGGACCGCGTATGCCGTGCAGCATCATGTTCATGAGTGATATCCTGACCATTGTGGAGTCAAAGTCAAAGCCGTAAAATGTCTCATTCCATAGCAGGTCCCAGTGTCTTTTCTCCACTATTCGGTCTCCGGTTAGATTATGGAAAGCGCCCTCCTCGTCCTGCTCAATTGCGTCCGAGCTGGTATATCTGCGGAGGATGTGATCGTAGGCGTTGACCAGGAAGCCAGCCGTGCCGCAGGCCGGATCGCAGATGCGATCGCCAATATCAGGATCGACCAATGCTACTATCATTCTTATTATGTGCCTGGGCGTCCTGAACTGGCCATTCTTGCCCGCGCTCTTAAGCTCGCTCAGCAGGTACTCGTAGATGTCTCCTTGCGTGTCTCTATTCTGGGCGGTTATGTCCAGGTCGTCGATGATGGCCACTGCCTCCTGGAGGAGCGAAGGCTTGGGGATGATGAAGACTGCATCCTTCATCTGCTCTGAAAATAGGGTCTGGTCACCATCATGCAGTTCCTTGATGAAGGGAAAAACCACATCCCGGACGTGGCTTAGCATCTTCTCCGCCCGGTAGTTCTTCCAGTTGGACCAGCGGCAGTCTTCGTGACCCTCGAAGGCGGAGTTGTAAGGATGTCCCTGGGCCTGGGCGCGCTTGCGCTCGATCGCGTCCATGTCCTCCAACCGTTTCATGAAGATGAGGTAAGACATCTGCTCGATGGAGGATATGGGATTGGAAAGGCCGCCAGCCCAGAACCTATCCCAGAGGGAGTCGATCTTAGATTTCAATTCATGGGCAAGCATCCAGGATAGACCTCCTCATAATTATTAATTATCGTTTTAGATAAATAGTCTAAATAAATCATTTTCTGTCTCCTCAGAGATTTTAGCATATCTTCCATATAGGATCGCATCATGATCCTGAATAATGAAAGCTGAATAAGCAATGGCAAGAGAAAAAGCAAGTAATGCATCGGACTTATTAAGATCTCTAATTGGCGGTTCATATGAGCCAATATGTCTAACGTTTGGATGCTTGTTGGTAAATTCATAATATTTTTCGAGCGATTCTTTGGCAAGATTGGATGGAAAAATCGTTCCAGATTTATCTAGTGCTTTTCCCAACGTGTTTTCCTTAGTTCTTTCATAAAGAAAATGTTCAATTAATTTTATAGAATCCTCAATGCAATAGATTTCCTCATAAGATGAATCAATTTTATTTATATGATGCTCCAACATCTTAATACAATCAATTCTCGATTGAGAACCCGTGATTTCAGCAAAATGCTTTATATAATTCATCTGAGTCCAAAGCAAACCTTCCAAGGAAAGAGTCAATTTGCAGGGTGGAAATAGTCGATACCGTATATTATATTTTGCTAAAAAATATTTTAGATATTCTACATATTCCTCTGCCAATACCTCATTATTTTCTAAGATATAATTATAATATCCTTCGAAAATGTTTATCGTATCTTCTTCTGTTGGAGGAATTGGGGCATTATAAAATCCACTTCTTGCACTACTTATATCGTTAGCAGCGCTTTGCAGGTCTGAAAAAATTTTCTTGTGATTTATTAGATCTTCTTCTGTTCTCCCTTCTTCCTTAAAATAATAATCTTCTAAATTAATTAGGTAAGTAGTCAGGAGTACGCAATATAGATCGTCTATTGCATTCTTGGATTCTTCTAATTTAGCTGCAATCTCATTGTTAATAATATGCCAATTATGCAATAAAAACATGCTCATAGTACCAAATCTCCTACAAATGCTTTTTGCATAAGAGATGCAAGAAGATCCTCGATTTGTGGATTTGACAGCGCTTGAAGATTTCTTATTTCTTCTACTTGATTGACCTTTTCCGAAAATTGATTCTGTAGTTCGATTTCAGGCAGGGGAAATTTGATTGACTTAAAAGTGCTAAGATTTATTTTTTGCTGTGCCGCACCTTTTGTGCTCCTAATAACTTGATTTCTAACATAATCTGTCCTAAAAACCCATAGGATGTAGGAAGCATTTGCTATTCTGGGATTCAATGTAAGCTTGATGCAATCCGCAGTAATTATGCCAGGCTGAGAATTCTCGGGATATAAAGCAACGTCACCTGGAGGGTCACCCATTTTTGTCATTAAGATGTCCCTTGGATTTACTCGATGAGATTTAAGTTCCTCGCCTTTTGATTCATCAATAAATCGGATACCATTTCCTCGAAATTTATTCTCCCTTATATTTTTTACAAATATTAAAGGAACACCATGACTTCTATAATCCTTTGCCATTAGGTCGCTTCCAAAGGGGCCTATTGTTATTGCATTCTTATCATCTGATGCGATATCTGTAGGTGTAACCATCTTCCATCCTTTGATATTTTGCATTGGGTCCCCAAACATTTCTACGAATATGCTAAATGGAAGCTTTTCCGCCAACTCATCCGCCTGGGCTCGTAGCCTCCTGGTCTCCTCGGCTTTATCGAGAATGGCCACGATACGGCGCTGAGTTTCACGGGGCGGCAATGGAATTTGAATGTCCTTCATTTGCTTCGCTGAAAGATGTTTGACGGTGACTTGTGGAGTTTTATCTTCTATTTGTTTTAGAATTTTAACTAGTGCTCGATAAGCAAAATCAGGTATTATTTCAGTAGAGCTAAACTCAAGTTTGCATATCCTTTGATTGAGAAGTGCCTTTCCGCCATTCCATTTAACAATATTGAATTCACCATCCATCCCTACAAGGATTTCGTCATTATTTACGATATAATTCTCATCATAATACCCATCATAATACATTTCCGTGGCGCACGAAATTAAATTTCGAATGCGAATAATTGGCAAACCATTTCCATCTGAGTTAAATTTCGATGATTCAAAGGGGCATCCGTAGACGAATTTCGCCAAATCCTCCAATTTTCTCCATCTCCACCCCACCGGCAACTTCCCCTCCATCCCTCACGCCTCCGCAAACAGTTCTTTCTCTAGCGAGCCGCAGATCTTGATAAAGCTTTTCAGCTCATCCTCAGAGAACATGGGCATGGGCGCTTTGGCCCCGAAGTTGATGAAGGGCGCATCGAATAGGTCTCCAAAGTCCAGGTGCTTCTTCTTGGCAAAGACGGATCGAATAGCCCGGATGAAGTTGAGTTGATCCGCCGTATAATTCCGGTTGTTCTCGATGATGTAGGTCTGGAAGGCGTCCCAGATTCGCTCCTCCGGCTGGGGAAACTCGTAGAGCCCAAGCACCTTCTTGATGAACTGCACCAGCGTCCCGGCCCGCTGCCGGTAGGTCTTTTGCAGTGTTTCCTCGCTGATGAAAAGCTCCGGGCTGTTTAGCGTCTCCTCTAACCTTCGCAGATCCTGCTCATCCAGCTCCTCGCCCTGCTTGATCTTCTTCAAAGCCGGATGCTCCTCTGCCAGCTTCTTGATCTTCTCCTCCACCTTCTCTTTGTAAACGGAGACGTAAACCTCCTGGCAGTCCGGCCCGAAGACGATCGTCTCCCGGCTCTGGATGAGGTCCTCCATGTCGATTATGATCGTTTTGCGCGGCTCTTTGGACATGTACTTCATGAGGCCCGACAGCTCACTGATGAGCATCTGCGCGTCATCAAAGCTCATATTCTGCCAGAACTCCTCCGACAGCGCGCGCTGCATGAAGGCCTCTTTGGGCCGGACCAAATCCAGATTGGTGGGCAGGCACTCAATCATCTCCCCAATCTCCGGCTTGAGCTTCTCAATCTCCTCCCCGTCAGCCGTCAGGATGGCCAGGCCCAGCCGCTCGCAGCGCAAAGTGAAAGAAGCCTCATTCAGGTTCACATCCGGCTTGAACTTCATGAGCGGCGTGATCCTCTCCTTCAGGAACTTCACCGGATCAAGGCCCACGCTCTCCCAAAGCCGGGGCGAGAGCGCTTTTTCCACCTCGCGCAGGCTCTCCCGCACACTCACCGAGTCCTTGGGCAGGGATTTGATGTCTTCCAGAACCTTTGACCTGACAGCCTGCACGCCAACCTCAGCGCCGCTCTTGCGGAAGTGGTCAAGCTGCTTGAGCCTGACCATGAAGATGCGGTTGGTTATGGCCTCCTGGCTCTGCTGAATGTCTCCATCCGGGTGCAGATCCCAGAATTCGAAGTTGCGCCAGAAGTCGAAGACCTTAAAATACTCCTTTTTCCCGTTGGGCAGCCAGTCGCGATGCTTGCAGGTTTGATCCGCGCGGGTGCCACGCCCCAGCATCTGCCAGAACTTGATCTTGGAGAGCACCGGCTTGGCAAAGACCAGATTGCAGACCTCAGGAACATCGATGCCCGTGTCCAGCATATCCACGGAGATGGCCACCCTCGGCCACTCCTCCTCTTTGAAAGCCTTAATCAGCTGATCTGCCCGCGAGTTAGCGGATACTATTATCCTCGCCAGCAGTCCTTTGTACTCGGGATAAAGCTTCTCGAAAGCCTCCCAAAGCCTCTTGGCATGTTTTTGAGAGACCGCAAAGAAGATGGTCTTAGCAGGATGATTGCCGGACCTGTCCATCTGGCAGCTATCCATGAACTCCCTGACGATGGCCTCGCTCGTCCCCGTGACTGCAATCTTCTTCTCCAGCTGTGTTCCCTCGAAATTGATATCGTCCGGATCAATGCCTGCTTCCGCAAGCCTCGTAAACTCTCCTGATGTCAAATCCTCAGGCTTGATGCCTTGAATCTGAAAATGAGTCTGCGCGCCCAGGATGTTCCTCCGAAAATCGCAAAGAACGCCCTCCTTGACCGCCTCCTCGTAATCGTAAAGAGCCGTTGGCGCTCCATCCAGGCAATTAAAGAACCTGAAGGTGTCCCTGTCCAAAAGATCAGATGGCGTGGCTGTGAGCCCAATCTGAATGGCATCCAGATAGGTGAAAACATCCCGCCACTTATTGTAAATGGAACGGTGCGCCTCGTCTGAGATTATCACATCGAACTCGGCAGGCGAGATCATGTACTTGCCAGAGCTGTCCTTCTTGTTGTAGATCTCCTGGAAGGTCTGAATGGTGGAGACGTACAGCCTGGCGGTCTTATCGAAATTACCGGACAGAATCTTGGACTTGGATTCTTCCGGGAGGAATTTCTTGAATCCATCGTCGCTCGCCTGATCCCGGAGCGCTCTTCGATCCGCCAGGAAAAGAACCTTCTGCGCCCGGTTGGTCCTCAAGAGCACATCGATAATGGCCATCGCCACTCTGGTCTTTCCCGTGCCCGTGGCCATGACCACCAGGGCTTTACGATTTCCTCTTTGAATATGCTCAATTACCCGCTTGGTTATCTCAATGCTCTTGGGACGATCAACGATCTTGCTGTTAACCTCGACGTTATTGAGTTCCAATCCCATTTCAACCTGAAAGCGGAGACGCTCCAGGTTTTTCAGAGAGAAGAAACCCTTTACCAGTCTGGGACCATAACGTGCTCTATCCCAGAACCACATCTCATATCCGTTAGAAAGAAAGATAAAAACGTCTTTTCCCGTCTGTGATTTTATGTCATCCGCATATTCTTCAGCTTGCTTTCGGCCCAAGATGGGATCTCTTAATGTGCGCTTTGCCTCCACAACTGCAATCGGTGCGCCCATACTGTCAAGAAGAAGATAATCTGCATATTTGCTATCCAGGTCATTCCTCAAAGTCTCAGAGATTTCTTTGTAATTTTGAGCGCGAAAATCAGATTGCTTTGTGTCAACCTCAAGAATTACCTTGGATCTGTCACCAACATTCCAGCCCTGCTCTCTGAGAAGAACGTCGATCTTCTGTTTTCGAGTCTCGAACTCGTTTAGGTCCCTCCCAGAGTTGGCAATAGGCGGCATCAGTTATTTAGCTATGGCACATAATATATTTAAGATTAACTTAATAAAATTAATTTATAAGACGAAAAACAATTTTTGTTTGTTAAATGTCTGATCCTAGCAAATGATTTTTTATAGGAAGATTTGCAGTATTTATTTTTAAAGCAATACCCCGATGCTTGCATCGGGGATAAAGGGCATGCTTATTCAGCTTAGGTTTGGATCAGCTTAACCTGGTTCCACCTTCATGCGGCGGCGCCTTGGATGCCCCGCAGCTTGCTGCGCGGGTGCGCCGCCGCCGTTTCACTGAGCAAGGAACCCTATGATACACATGAGCCCAAGAGTTGCCGTCAGCAACACAGGTCCGCTGATTTCAGCACTACCACACGAGCCGGAAGAAGAGGTGCTATCTGCCACAGACGCCATCCAGGATGCAGAGCAATCGGAAGCTCGCTGGCAGGCCTTTGAAAAAGGTGAGAAAATGTGTCGAGTGCTTGTCGAGCTGCCGCAGCCTGCCTTCTCCAGACTGGAGAAACTGGCCCTGCAAAGAAAAAGGACCGTGTCTCATCTTGTAGAAGAGGTCATCACCGGCCTGGTGGACGTTTTTGTTCTTCCTGAAGAAAAAGCCTGAGGCGACCATGGACTATGGCCCCGCTTAATACGTTTTTGCCGGTTAGAATTGGGCAGAATTCAATCCTCTGTATACGGAGACCAGGGTTCCAATTATGCATAATATCCCCGCCAGTATCATCACTCGACTTATGGTCAGAGCGAGTAGCGCTGGCCCGGCCCCCACCAGGGTCCCGTGGTATCCTGCCTGGGCAAGCTGCAGCGATACCAGAACTCCTGAAAAGGAGACCCCCAATGCCATTCCCAGGTTTCTGATAGTGGCAGTGAAGCTGGAGGCGATGTTAATCTTTGCTCTGGGTAGAGCCCTCATTATCTCGGTGTTGTTAGGGCTCTGGAAGAAAACGCCACCTATGCCCATGGACACAAAGGTGAGCATCAACAACCGGGGGTCACAGCCTATGCTTCCCGCCAGATATCCGAGGAGCATCATGGAAATTGCCATAATCAACATTCCCAGAGCGGCTAAGTAGCGAAACTGGTGTTTATCGTAGACCCAGCCGGTTACCGGCGCACCAATAACCATTATGGCCGGGACGATAAGGTAAATCAAACCCACTTGTGATGCCGTATAACCCATCACGCCTTCGAAATAGAATGGCCCCAGTATGGATATCATCAGGTTGGCCACAAAGAATAGTATCATGCTGATGCAGGGCAGCACAAACATCCTGTAGCGGAATATGGAGAGGTCCAGGAGCGGGGCCTTATGCCTGGACTCAGTTATCGCAAAAGCCGCCAGAGAGCCCAGAAAGATCAAGGCCAGGGCAAGAATTCCAGGCTGAAAGGTGAAACTAACAGAAAGTTGGCCTAATATTGCCATCAGAGAAACTATAAAGGTTATCAGGGTTACTGCTCCGATCCAGTCCACCTCTAAGCTGCGGGCTCTGATGTCCTCGATTCTCATGTACCGGGTAGAGAGCAGCAACTGCATTATGCCGATAGGAACGTTAATGAGGAAAATATACTTCCAGCCCAATAGATCTACAATAAAACCGCCCAATGTGGGTCCCAACATACTGCCGATAGCGACAGTGGCTCCGATGTAACCCATGGCCCGGCCCTGCTCACCCCGAGGGAAAGCCTGAAAGATTATGGCCGAGCTTATGGAAAACATCATGGCCGCCCCCGTGGCCTGGATTATCCGGCAAAGCACAAGGAGGTTCAAGCTTGTGGAAATGCCGCAGGCCAAAGAACTGAAAGAAAAGAGGGCAATCCCGATAAAGAAGAGCCTGGCCTTGCCAACGTATTCTGCGACCTTGCCGAAGATCATCAGCAAGCTGGTAAGCGTGACAAGATAAGAGGTCATGATCATTTGTGACTGGGCGATGCTGACACGAAAATATGCGGTAATGGTGGGAAGGGCGATGCTGACCACGGAACCATCAACCACTGCCATCAAGACGCCTGTGAGAACAAGCAGCAAAACTATGTAACGATTCTTGCTACCCGATTCCAGCTCCAAATCCCTTTCTTCAGCGTGCATCCCTATTGAGCCTCATTCCTTTTCCCAAGAGTAAATCTCCTTTTCCCGATCAAGAGTAGACCTCGCATGGCTACCCTTGATGAACTGGCTTGGCCCGTAAGTAAATTCCGGTTAAGATTGTCATTGGGCAATGTGATATTATGAATGTTCAAGATAAGATCGTCATCGTAACTGGTGCCTCATCGGGCATCGGCCTGGCTACTGCCAAACTTCTCGCGGAACACGGCGCGAAAGTCGTCCTCGTCTCTCGTTCCAAGGAGAAACTGGAGAAGCTCTCCAAGGAGATTCCATTATCTATTGCCATTGATGCCGATATGACGAAGATCTCCGATATAAAAAGGGTGGTAGATCAAACGCAGGAGCATTTCGGAAGAATTGATATCCTGATCAACAATGCCGGGCAGGGATACGATGCTCCCATTGAAAAGACCAATATCGACACGTTTCATTATATCTTCGACCTTGATGTCGTCGGACCGCTTGCAGCCATGCAGCAAGTAATTCCCATCATGAGGAAGCTTGGTGGAGGAGCAATCATCAATATCAGCTCAGGATCGGCACTGATGTATCTGCCGAACATGGGTGCCTATTCGGCATCCAAGCGAGCTCTGGCCAATATCAGCCTGACCGCGCGTGAAGAGCTGAAAAAGGATAATATTATTATCAGTGTGGTGTATCCCTATATTACACTCACTGATTTTGAGAATAACACCAGAAAAGAGCCTGCAGATAATGGCGGAGAGCAAGCAGGCAATGCCCCCTTTCCACCAGACTCTGCAGAATTAGTGGCCCATAAGATACTGGACGGCATAGAAAGCGGGGCGGCGGAAATCTTTGCCCATGATTGGATGAAGAAAATGGGCAGAAGAGAAGAATAACATTGCAGCTTTGCATTTTGAGGATACTGGAGAGCGTGAGGCACGATAAACGCCCCGCCCGAACACGCTGGCGCATGGGTCACAACTTTACTCCGCAGGAAGTGCGCCGCATATTAGTAATCGCGTCTGGAAGATGAGGTTGCCGGAAAACCCCTTAGGCGCGATGACGATTGTCTCCCTCCCGGCAGCTCTCGATCAGTATCCCTTTGTGCTTCGCCTCCTGGCTCGCTTCATGGGCCGGGGCGGCGATCAGCTCTCCTTACCGCCGGCTCCTGTCCACGCGCTCGCACCCGGCCCCCGGTCCTCCTATACGGCCTCTGGACAACAGCGGATGGCCACCTCGCTATCTAGCTTTTTATGTTAGGGGTTGGAAGGTTAAATAGCACATTTCCGCCCCCTGATCCAATGGGTACATACAAGACGTTAGGGTTGGTCTTTATTCCCTGAACAAATTCCCAGGAAACCAGTGTTGGCGTAACTGATTCTCCCTTGATACGGTTTGCCTCAGCAATGCCCTTTGCTTCAATGACCAGTCTCTTGGCTTCTTGCTCGGATTGCTGGATGGTGAACTGCATCTGCTGAGCTTGTTGCTGCTTCTGCTGTTTAATTGTAATGGCTTCCTGAAGCTCCTTTGGCAGATAAATTCCCCTCAGCCAGACTCTTTCGATGATAATGCCGGTTTGACCAAGCTCTTGCTTAAGGTGCTTTTCAACATCCGCTTGAATTTCGGTCGACTTGTTTGTGTAAATATCTTCTGCTGTGTATTTTTTGATTTCAGACCGCAATAGGCCCATGAAAGAGGGGGTCAATTTTGTGTCGACATAGTCTCCTCTTACGGTTCGGTATATTTCGGGAGCTTTAGTCGGATCAAGATGCCAGAGCACGCTACTGTCAAGCTTTATTTCAAGACCTTCGCTCGTTAGCGTCCCAGTTACTTCTTTGTATTCTATTTGCTGGGTCTGAGTATTCATCTCATGAACTCCGGTGAGCGGATCTTTAAAATTGAATCCAGGACTGAGCACGATGTCGGAAACCACTCCGAACCGGTCCAGCACGCCGACATTACCGGCTGGAATTACTGCTATAAAGGATCCTCCCACTAGTCCAAGCACTATCAGGGATATGATTGCAATTACGAGGAATGCCTTTAACCCAAAAGAAAACGTTGGAGTCTTGGGCATCTTCTGCTTTATTTTCTCTCTTAATATATCGCTATCTATTCCGCTCATCTATTAGAGAATTAGAACGTCTAAGAATTTAGTTCTGTCGATAAGAGTCTCGCGAAATGAACAAATGCATATCACGCCATCTCTCCGTAAAATTTGAAGACCGTGTATGAGTTTCCAACAACTTGAATCTCTGACATTCCAAAGAACTCCTTATTCCAATTCGTGGGCAGATATCTTGCGATCGCTAACATAGCCCCGCTGATCAGCAATACTATGAAGAAGAACAATCTTTTTTCAATGAATGAAAAGGCACCGACGAGTAAGCAAATCAAGGACACTATCGCCATTGCATTTCCCCAGCCAATATGTTTCAGTCCGCCCGTTATTTGGATTGTGTTATCATCCACCCTTTCAGCAAGCAGCATGATATTATTCATGTTGATTGCCATAGATTCTTCCACCCGCTGATTGGTGCCTACCACGTTTGACGGGTTTTCAAAGTCAAATTGCGCCCCGTTGTCAGTCATAATTACCAAAGGAAGATCAAAGCATCCCAAGAAGTTTCCACTTGTGTGCTTGCCATCAATTACATACTCGGTTACCAGTTCAAGCGGTTTGATTTTACTAACCAGTGCGACTTTTTCCGAGTCGGATGGAACTTTGACAAGCCTTGCCAAATTAAACAGGTCGCTAGCGGCTTTTGCAGAGTCAAAATCCCTTAACCGATTCAAGGCTTCTTTATCGTTGCTGAAAATGAAATCATCAACGACCTCAGGGAAAACGTTCTGCCCAGGGGTCTTGTAGCGATTCTTAATTGCTTTTTTCAACTCCCCTACGCTCACCAGGAATACCGGTCCAAGGATTTCTATCTTATTCTCTGTTGTAATAATTTTGGGATTGTGAAGCTTCACTGCTCTTGCAGAAGCTTTTCCGCCGATCTTTTTTGAAGGTAGATGAGAGGTGGCAGCAAGTGTTATCGCCTCAATCTCTTTATCCATCAAATTGGAGATCTCTTGGATTTCATTCATAGCTTCACCGCTCTAGGATGACAACATAAAAGGGACTGCTAATATACACCGTCCCCGTTTGGCGGTATATCCGATCGTCTATCTGCACTATATCTGGATCGGTTCTGGGCAGGACCTTTAAAGCCTCAGCCGGAGTATCAAGGTCCTTTGTGACATCAGAGTACTTGGGTCCGGTTATTGAGGTTTCGCCTCCCTTCACGTAGAGCACATCCGGATCTTGGCATGACTGAAAAACCATGTCGCTTTCCGCCAGACTCACTTCAAGATTTTCGGGATTATCTACGTTGCTGCATGTCAATTGTCTCCCCTTAAAAGATTCGCCGAATCCTGAGATTCTTATCGACAGCAATTCGCTGGCGCCGGCAACCATGATTACTTTTCTTGAAACAAAGTATCGAATAGGGGAGTGCTTAAACTCGAAATCCTTGCAAGCCGCCAATCGTCTGGCCGTTTCCGGATCGATTTGCCCTTGTCTCGCAATTTCTATTAGCTCTTGATTCATCGTTCTCAAGATCGTTGAACCTGCATTTATATCAATTGGAGCCCGTAGAAGATCTATGCCCAATTCCCCTGAGGCCCTATCCTTTCTATTTTCTAAGTTCAAAAAAGATGTGGTGATCTAAAAATAGACCGCCGTTCCTGGTTCCACGTTGATTATCTTCAGGACTCCCCGTTGGAAGAACATGGTCTTAGGGTAGTTAAACTGGCCATCATAAACTCTAATGTCATGGTTCTGATTGCCAACAACACTAAAGCTGAACCTTCCGTCCAGAGCATCTCCAATCGTACCTTCAGTGCCGATTAATGTGCCATCCAAAAATACTTGATATCCACGCATACCTTGGGACACTATTGTTGCAGGCGTGTCCCCATAAGTTGGAGACGGTGTTGTTACTGGCGGCAGAGTCTGAGTTGGAGGATAGGTAGCAACTGGCGGTTGGTATGGCGGATTGTAGCTCGTAACATCGATGACTATCGAATTACTCACTTGACCGCCAATAACGAAGAGCAGTATGTGCTGCCCGATTTCACCCGCGTTGAATCCTATCTGGCTGTTTCCAGGGAAGAAGTTGAAGCTGTTCTTGGACAGTATTCCATTGGGATTTATCTCATATAGGTATCCATTGCCTCCGGGGGAAGTTGTTGCCAAGAGGGACAGACTGGATCCTTGTGGAACTACGGCGTACTGCGTCCAGCTTGTGGCACCCCGTATCCACAGAGAATTGCCTCCTGTATATGTGGCATAAGTCTGGTACTGAGAGTATGGCACCTCTTGCATCTGGTAACCGAAGTAGAGTGTGGATGGAGCAATCTGTATCGAATATTTCTGAGGCGCGATGATGTGGGTGCTTGCAGCAACCGAAGACGACATAGAATAATACTGGGAATACTGCAAGATGGAATTCGAACTGATCTTTTGGCCAACTTGCGAGGATGTGCCTTGCTGCATGGTGGCTTGAGTCTGAACTTGACTGCTGGATGTTTTAGTTGAAGACTGGCTGGTAGATCCAGCAATTATGGTTTGGCCGAGAGATGATGACGTTTCTGTGGTGGCAGTCACCTTTATCGTGCCGCTTATTGCTGTATCTATGAGGCTATAAGTGTATTCGCCAGAAGTGCCATAATAAAACGAGAACTTTTTGCCTGCATTTATGACCACCGAATTGAATTGTCCGTTGCTGCTTAATACATGTACCTTTCCATCCTGGTTATGCCATGTTACAATTGTTCCTTCGGGCACCAGCAGAATTGAGGGCTTGAATGAATCATCCTTGATATTTATGGTATATGCAGAGCCACCATTTCCAGAGGCATCCGATTCTTTGTCCTTATTTCCAGAGCCACTATTTCCGGGGGAATACGATTGATCTTTGTCCTTTCCATTACCTTTGCCCTGATCATTATCCTTGACAGCTATGCTGGACGAGCTAATGACAAGAAGCAACATCAATATAAGCAAATATCTTTTCATTATCCATTCTCCTATATAGATTCGCTATATAACAATAATACTCTTACTACTTATAATAGTGGCCTTTATGTGTTGAAGAATCCAAAGATTTAAATGTTGGTATTTCAACCAATGAGACAACCATATTTTTCAATTGGCGGACGGATTTTCCATGGTCGTATACTTCCCCATCATCCCCGCTCTGGCGCTTGCCGGCATCATCCAGCCCGTCGAACCCGCCCCTGGGCCCTACCGGAGTCCATGAAAGATAACTGTCTATCAGCATCGAGCAGCTATAGGGATGCGCCCCGAATTGCGCCCCGAATAATAGAAGCAGCGTTTAGAAGATGATGTGGCCCGCGACAAAATTTCTGTTAAAATTTGTCTTTCCAGTCCGGCATTACTTTATCGGCTGATAGCGGAGCCAGACGATTCCATTCTTGAACGTTCTTGCTTCGAGCAAATTCAGGTTCATCTTTTGTACATCTGCAAATAAGTTCTTGCCTGCACCCAAGATAACGGGATTGACCTGGAGTATGCATTCGTCAATAAGGCCGAGATTGGCAAACTGTTGTACTATGGTGCCGCTTCCCAATATTGCAATACCTTTGCCCTCTTGCTCTTTCAGTCTAATCATTTCTCCCAGGTTAATTTCATGAAGGAGCTTGATGTTTTTCCAACGAGGACCTTCCTCAACGCTTTGCAGGGTCTTTGAAAAGACTATTTTCGGGATATTGTTCATGACCTCTGCCATAATGGGATTGTTCTTAATTGCATCAGGAGTGGGCCAGTAACTACTCATCAGTTCATAGGTCGTACGGCCGAAGATCAGCAAATCACCTGATTTCGGCTGCTCACGGGAAAACTCATCGTACTCATCATCTCTATCAACTTTAAACCAATCTATCTCACCGTGCGGCCCTGCAAAGTAGCCGTCAACTGTAACATTATTGAATACGACGATTTTTCTCATATATTCACATCCACACGCACAATGTTTAGTTTTATCTTTATAAATAGATTTTTGCCACCAGCAAAAATATTGAGTAGATTGCAATGTCTGTAGAAAAATTTAAATACTATTCATATTAATAACCCCTTTGTGCACCAGATAACATTTGGCCACAAGATAAGGCTTTTAATCATAATGGGCGTGCTGTTGTCATCCATCATATTTTCTCAAGGATCTCCATGCACCGAAAATGTGAGTTATGCCTCCTCTGGATCCGTTTTCGATGCAGTCCGATTACTGCAATGGACGGGGTACGTGGGCGTCGTGCCCTATTGGCCGGGACCGTTGATCTATGTCGAAATTCATAATAATCCTCCAGAAATACCGATTATCCCCGTGGGATCGGCCAATGGCGTCCCTGCTGCATCCTATAGCTATTCCACCTTTGCCGTCGATCCGGATGCAGACCAGGTTACGTACACCTTCGATTGGGGTGACGCAGCTGAATCGAACACGCCTCTCATCAATTCGGGTGTTGCTGCGAGCGCTAATCACACATGGAGCAAGGCCGGGAAATATAGGATCAGAATCATGGCCACCGATAGCAAGGGCGCCTTCTCCGAATGGTCGAAGCCGCTTAACATCACCATAAATACGCCGCCAGGCAAACCCAATGCGCCATCCGGCCCAGTTTCAAGCAGGCCTGGCTCTACCAATAATTATACCGTATCCTCCACTGATCCAGACGAAGATCAGATGAAGTACACACTTGATTGGGGTGATGGAACTGAATCGATCACCGGCTTTCTCGTCTCCGGTGCAAAAGCGAGCGCGAATCATACCTGGAAGAAAGCCGGAACATACCGGATCAGAGCCAATGCCGTTGACGAAAGGGGGTCATCCTCCGGATGGTCAGAGGCGCAAAATGTCATCATAAATTCTCCCCCCGATAACCCCTCCAAACCATCCGGCCCCGGATCGGTCTATGCCTGGGCCGCATATACTTACACTTCATTGGCATCCGACCCAGACGGAGATGAAACCGAGTACATCTTCGACTGGGGAGACGGAAATAATTCCAGTACGAATCTGATCAGATCCGGCAGCAATGCAAGTGCAGTGCACAGTTGGAGGAATGATGGAGACTACCGGGTCAGAGCCATTGCCAGAGATCGGATGGGAGCCCCATCAAATTGGTCCGAAAATTTGACAGTAACCGTTATTGCAAACAGCAAACCCAATAAACCAAAGGAGCTATTCGGACCGAGCTCTGGCTACACAGGGATCGCTCACAGCTACTTTACAATGGCTAAGGATAACGATAGTGACAAAGTTATGTACTCTTTCGATTGGGGTGATGGGACGACCTCTACTACTGAGATGGTCGATTCCGGCTCAGTTGAAAGCGCACCTCATACCTGGTCCAAAGCGGGAAGGTTCCGGATCAAAGCCAACGCTACCGACAGCAAAGGCGCATCATCAGGGTGGACGGATCTTATGAATGTAACTATCAGCGACAATGATCCACCCCATTCACCGATCGTGCCGGCGGGACCGACATCTGGACGAAGCAAGGCCACTTACAGATATGCTACATCTGCAAACGATCCCGATGGAGACCGGGTCAAGTATGTCTTCGACTGGGGAGATAAAACCACTTCCTGGACAGGTTTGGTCTTCATCGAATCCGGAAAGAAGGAAAGCGTATCTCACAAATGGAGCCAGGCCGGAACATACCAGGTCAAAGCCATGGCCCTCGACGATAAAGGAGCGACATCAGGATGGTCGAATTCGCTGGTTATCAATATATCCTCGGACTAAAAAGCTGTTCGCTTGCATGATATTCTATTCCCTATCCATCTCCCTCATCCCTGCCATGGCACTCGCCAGCATCACCGGTCCGTCGAACCCTCCCCTGGCCCGGCTGGAGTCCACGAAGACCTTGTCCATCAGCACCGGCGCGCCGTAGGACGAAGCCCCACATAATAGTAATAGCGTTCGGAAGATGAGGTTGCCGCAAATGCCATCGGGTGCGATGACGATGTCGTCTCCCCGGCAGCTCTCAATCAGTATCCCTTTGTGCTTCGTCGCCAGGCCCGCCTCCTGGGCCCGGGCTGCGATCAGCTCGCCTTCCAGAAGACTTCGGTCCACGCGCTCGCACCGGCCCATGTCCTCCATCCGCCCGCCCGAGAGCACGGCCCCCTTTGCCGCCAGGTCCATGCCCTGCAGGAATTTCGCTCCTCCCAGCAAGAGCTCCAGCCGGTCCGACACAGTTTCGCCCTCATCGATGCCCACCGGCCCCAGCAGGAAGGCCCAGCCGGACAGCTCCAGCAGGGCCAGACGCCGCACGCGGATCTGAAACTGCTCTGCAACGGCCCGCATGGTCCTTCCTGCTGGCAGGTTTCCCCTCACCGCCCCATCAATCTCGCCCTCGGCCAAAAGGCGCACCAGCTCCTTCCAGGGCTCTTTGCAGGCGACATAATCGAGAGCACAGTCGCAGCAGGGATCGCCTACCAGGAGCAGATCGGCATATTTCGTGGCTGACTGGAGGGAAGCGATCAGCTCTGCATCTGCATTCCAGATGCCAATGCCGATGCGGGCGTGCCTGGATCTGGCCTTTTCCTGTAGTGAGCGCACAAAGTTAGAGTCCATATCAGTGAATTCCGGTTACGCACTCCTTTTCCAGATCGAAAAGGACAATCTCTTCCGACCCCTGACGAATGACGAGCTTCCTATCCTCCGTCACCCGGCCGATCACCCTTGCCGTCAGGCCGCGCCTTTCGAACACCTCTAAGACCGCCTCTGCATTCTCAGGTTTAGCGGTTACGACAAAGCCCATTCCGGGATACATCTTCAGCCAGCTTGCCAGATCCAGGCCCGCGGGAACTGGAATTGCTTCTACATCCACAACGGCGCCCACCCGGCTTGTTTCCAGCAGCATGCCCAGGGTCCCCAGCAGTCCCGGATTGCTGATATCTTTTCCGGCCTTAACCAGCCTCCTCTCGCCCAGCTCCTGCATACTTCCTAGCTGCATGAGCAGAGTCTTGCTGTCCTTGAAGCTGGTGGAGTCGAAGTTTATAGCGAATTTGGGATGGGGCCGGCCATCCATATCCGCAGCCGCTACTACTACCTCGCCCGCCCTGGCCGTACTGCTTAGAATGACGCCGCTCTTTTTGGCCTTGCCAAGGATTGCCACGTCTAGAGCGCTGTAAGGCGTGTCCGGATGCAGGTGGCCGCCGATAATGGGCACATGAAACTTCTCAATTGCGGTCTTCATGCCTCGCAGGACTTTTTCCATAATCTCCTGGTTGTCCACGGAGAGCACATCCACCATGGCCACCGGCCAGCCGCCCATGGCCGCGATATCGTGCACATTGACCAGAACGGAACAGTAGCCGGACCACTCCGGATCGACCTCCATGAGCTTGGACCAGATGCCGTCCGCAGCCAGGAGCATGACCTCCTCTCCATCGTCAATAACTGCCGCATCCTCACCAAAGGAGGCGATGATACGCTCTGACTCTATGGGAAAGAATTGCATGAGGCTACCTATCTGCTTTTTGCGAGTGATGCCTACAAATCCTCGCAGCTGGGATGCCAGAGACTCCAGATTCATTGCAGAATCTTGCGGCTTTGATCAAAAATAGATGACGCTTTGAGGGGCCGCAAGGTTCTTAAACTCCCGGCTAAGAATGAAAAGTCCCGCGTTCTGGGGAGAATAATCTCTGCAGGGGAAAACTCCAGTGGAAAAATGTCACAAAGAATTTTTTAAAGTTTCTATAGCTATTGAAAATCTGCGACTGAATAAATAATAATAATAAATGAATCTAGCTTTATTGCCTGCAAACGATATATGTTGTGGCATCGCCACACGCGAAGCCGAGGGGTTGGAAGGTAATATATTCTAGTAAGTTGGCACAAAAAAGTATCAAGCGCCATCTTATCGTCAATGAGGTCCCGTTTTAATATGGTCCTTTAAAGTAGAGAAAAACAGCACTCATTTTCCAACATGCAGAATAACTGCCCTTCGAAAGCATTATGATCTTATGAGACACTGAGGGAGACTGGGGTTGGTTAATTATGATCAGGGAGTTCAAACAAGGTCGCATTTTTCTTGCCAGGCTCGACCATGGTGCGGATATCATCAGCCAGATCACCAATCTGGCAGAGGAGAATGGAATTGAGACGGGCGCTTTGAGCGCTATCGGTGCCCTCTCGCGGGCGGAACTTGGCTACTACGATCAGCTTTCTCACGAGTACGGCACGTTTTTCCTGGAAGAGCCCGTGGAATTGGCCTCATGCTCCGGAAATATATCCATGCGGGACGTTCGGCCCTTTGTGCATGCTCATGCCGTTCTATCGGACAGGACGGGAAGGACCTGGGGCGGCCACCTGACCTCTGGCACCATCTTTGCCGCCGAGCTTTTTTTGCAGGAGCTTTCCGGCCTGCCCCTGAAAAGAGTCCCTGATTCTATCACAGGCCTTAACCTCTGGGGAAAAGAATAATGAACGGAAAAGAAGTGGAAGACAAAGAGTCGAAATGAAGAATTCCGAATACTTCGAGCATTTACAACTGGGTCTTAAAAACGCCATGGACATAGCCCAGGCCGCACGTAGCCAGGGATTGGACCCCAGCACCGAGGTGGAGATACCGCTGGCCGTGGACCTGGCGGAAAGAGTGGAGAAGCTGATAGGCATTCCCGGCATTGCTGTACGTATTCGGGAGCTGGAAGAGAATGGCATGAGCCGGGAAGAAGCAGCTCTGGCCATTGGTATTGATTTCGCGGAAGGGCGTCTGGGAAAAGGCGCCACCAAGATCCAGTCCGTGGAAAACGCCATCCGTACATCGGTTGCCCTGCTAACCGAGGGCGTGGTGGCAGCGCCCATTGAAGGAATCGCTCGCGTGGACCTGGGGAAAAACGATGATGGAACAGAATATCTCAAGGTCTACTACGCCGGTCCCATTCGTTCCGCGGGCGGAACCGCCCAGGCACTCTCCGTTCTCGTGGCCGATTATGTGAGAAGGGCTGTGGGCATCTCTCCCTGGAAACCAAGGCCCGAAGAGGTGGAGCGCTATGTTGAGGAGATCGGCCTTTACAAACGCGTGGCTGGCCTCCAGTATTCCCCCTCGGACGACGAGATTAGAATCATTGTGCGTAACTGCCCCATCTGCATCGAGGGCGAGCCCACCGAGGAGGAGGAGGTCTCAGGATACCGCGACCTTCCCAGAATCGAGACCAATCGCGTGCGGGGCGGCATCGCTCTGGTCTCAGCGGAGGGTATCGCCCTGAAGAGGCCCAAGCTCAAGAAGCATGTCGTAAAACTGGGCATCACCGGCTGGGAGTGGCTCGATTCTCTGGCCAGTGGCAAAAAGGACGGCGGAGACTCATCCCCCAAGTTTTTGCGAGACCTGATTGCCGGGCGTCCCGTATTTTCTCATCCCTCCCGGCCAGGCGGCTTTCGGCTGCGTTATGGGCGGGCCAGAAATACGGGCCTCGCTGCCGCCGGCGTCAATCCCGCCAGCATGCTGCTTTTGGGTCAGTTCATGGCTGCCGGAACCCAGATCAAGGTGGAGCAGCCGGGAAAAGCAGCGGCAGTGGCTCCCGTCAGTTCCATCGAGGGGCCGACGGTGAGGCTATTAAACGGCGATGTGGTTCGCTTCGATTCCGATACGGATATCCTGGAATGGATGCCCAAAAGCTGCAAGGATCCCAGGACCATTCATGCGGCGCTTAAATCCCGCGTCTCCAATATTTTAGACATAGGCGAAATTTTAATCAGCTACGGTGAGTTCCTGGAGAACAACCGGTCCCTGGCTCCTGCCTCTTATGTCTTTGAGTGGTGGGCAGAGGAGCTATTGAAAGCGGGCGGGGACCCCGCCGGCAAAGAGAAGATCAGCGGACAGGAAGCCATAACTTTATCCCGAGAATACGGCGTGCCCCTGCACCCGGCTCATACCTATCTCTGGCATGATCTTTCTATGCCGGAGTTTGAGAGTCTTGTCTCTCTGGTATTCTCAGAAGGCCGCCTTGAATCCGGGACCCTCAGGCTTCCCTTGCCTGCCAAGGAATCCCTGGAGACGCTGCTGGTCCTCCATAAGGTTAGAGTGGGGGAAATAATCATCGAAGATCCGTTGCCTCTCTTGCTCTGCCTGGGTTTGGAGCCGGATGGCGCGGGCCTGAAAAAATGCAGTCTTCAGACGGCTCTGGAGTGTATCGGAGATGAAAAGTCGGAAGGCGATGATGCAGACGCAGAAAAGAAGGAATCCTCTGCGCTGGACGCTGTCAACAGACTCAGCGGCCTGGTTGTTCGCGCCCGGGCTCCCACGCGCATCGGTGCTCGCATGGGCCGGCCCGAGAAATCGGATAAAAGGCTGATGCGCCCGCCGCCGCACGTTCTCTTTCCGGCTGGAGAAGAAGGCGGCAAATCAAGGTCCATTCAAGAGGCTGCCAAGCACTCCACAAGCAATACCACCGGCATCATCAATGTGGAGATCGAGCGGAGAATATGCAAAGACTGCGGTAAGGTGGGCTTTGCCTTCCGTTGCGAGTGCGGCGGCCATACAGAAAAAAAGAGAGCCTGCCCCAAATGCAACATTCCCGCCCCGGATAAGTGCCCCAAATGCGGTAAGGATACGACGGCCGTTGCCAAGATGCAGATCGACGTAAAGAAGCTGTATCACCAGGCGCTGGAGCGTTTGGGCGAGCGCGAGCCGGAGTCGCTCAAGGGCGTCCTCGGCCTCTCCTCCCGGGATAAGACACCCGAGCCTCTGGAGAAAGGCATACTGCGTGCCAAGCATGGCATAAACATTTTCAAAGACGGCACGGTGAGGTACGATCTCACCGATCTGCCTCTCACTCATTTCCGCTCGGATGAGATCGGCACCAGCCCGGAGATTTTGTGCAGTTTGGGCTACACAGAGGACATGCACGGCCGACCGCTGTCAGAAGCGGATCAGGTCTGCGAGCTACGCGTGCAGGACATCATTTTAGCCGGGGATGCCGGGGAATATCTCCTTAAAGTGGCCAAGTTCGTGGATGAGCTTCTCGTCAAGTTCTACGGCCTTGCGCCTTACTACAATGCATTGACTCCGGCGGACCTGATCGGCACTCTCATGGTGGGCCTGGCGCCGCACACCTCGGCGGGGGTGCTCTGCCGCCTCATCGGCTACAGCACGGCATCAGCCGGCTTTGGCCATCCCTTCTTTCATGCCGCCAAGCGGCGCAACTGCGACGGGGATGAGGACTGCGTGATGCTGCTCATGGATGCGCTGCTTAACTTTTCCATGTCCTATCTTCCTGCCAAACGGGGAGGGAAGATGGACGCCTGCCTGGTCATGACCACCATTCTCAATCCTTCCGAGGTTGACAAAGAGGCCCATAACCTCGATGTGACACGCGTCTACCCTCTGGAGTTTTATGAGGCCACATTGCTGGGGACAAACCCCAAAGACCTGGAGGCGAAATTTGATCTGGTCTCCAAGCGGCTGGGTACTGATGCCCAGTACGAGGGCTTCAATTTCAGTCACAGTACCACGGATATAGCCGCCGGCCCCAAGTACAGCGCCTACAAGACCCTGGAGACCATGGTGGACAAGATGGATGCCCAGCTGGAGCTGGCGCGCATGATCCGGGCAGTGGATGCGCAGGATGTTGCCGAGCGGGTCATCAACTCTCACTTTCTGCCCGATCTGATCGGCAATCTGCATGCCTTCTCCAAGCAGAAGGTGAGGTGTGTGAAGTGCGGGGCCAAATTCCGGCGTCCTCCCTTGAAAGAGACCTGTCCCAAGTGCGGCGGCAGGATAATCCTCACGGTGCATGAGGGCAGCGTTCGCAAATATCTGGAAGTCTCCATTAAGGTGGCCGAGGAGTACGGCGTAAGCAGCTACACCAAGCAGAGGCTGCAGCTTTTGAAGATTGAGATCAACTCCCTCTTCAAGAATGACAAGGCCAAACAGACGGGCTTGGCTGATTTCATGTAAACTGAAACTAAAACTGAATCTAAAAATTTAAATATGAATGGCATAGATAGATTACGGAAATGAAGGGGATGAGAGTTTATGCTTAGAAGGGGGATAATACTTTTGCTGCTGGCGACACTGCTCGCCGGCAATGCGCTCTGCAATGCAGAGGAAAATGTGACCACCATTACGGCCTCAGAGGATGTTTACATCAGCATGGGAGAGAATAAAGTAACCGTATACAATCAAAGCGAGATGCTCCTATGTGCCGTCGATGTGACCGGCAATCAGGCCGAAATGGTTCGTTATCCAGGCGCTCCTGTAATTCAGTTTGATATTTCCGGCCTTAATATCACAGATAACGATGTTGCGATTCTGGTGCTTAAAGCCGCATCCATGCAGAAGCAAAAAGATCCTGTCATGGTGGCATTGATGTCCATCGATTCCGATTGGGATGAAAGCTCGGATTACACCACATTTCTGGTCAATATCCTGCCTGCCTGGAATATCATCAAGAAGAATGATGCCACTGCCATGAGCAGCAACACCGATGGCGATAGCGTCTTCGCATTTGATGTCTCCCAAAAGCTGAGGGATGCCAGGGCAAAAGGAGACAAAATATCCTTCCTCCTGGAGGCGATCAGCAACAGCAGCGCGGAGATTTCTTTCCTGCCACGGGAGAGCGGCCAGGGACCATGCCTGATGATCATGCCCTACCCGGCATCAACGCCGGAGGTAGCCGTGCAGCCAGATTTAGCATTGAATTCGAGCTTGCAGACCGATCAGACCTCGGTTCTTCCCGAAAACATCAACCAAACAGCACAGCAGACAGACACGCCAACCGATTTGCAGATAATCCTGGCTGGCAAAAAGGTTCCCGTGGCTGGCAGATTGCTGAGCAACCAGAGTATTGAATAAGCAATGATCCGAACTTGGGATTCCGGCTATTTCGAGCGGGTAATAGAATAATCGAGTCCTCTGTGATTCCTTTGTGCGCTCTGTGTCTGCGGTGGTGGTAGTACCGTCAGCCATTTGGTTATAACCAGTGGCTAACGACTATTCCACCACAGAGACACCACAGCTCACAGATAACGCACAGAGACGAACTAACAACTGGAAAACCATAGTAACTAGAAATAGCGAAGAGCCAAAAATGGCATGCACAATTGCTGGCCACAAGAGGAAAATAGCCCAAATGATCAAGGAAATAATCTAATGGACTTCTTTTCCCATGCATTGCTGGCCTATATCCTGGGCAGCTTTCTTTGTCTGGATAAAAAGCTTCTCGCAGCCCTGGTGCTGGGCGGCATCGCTCCAGACCTGGATATTCTCATCTCCTGGATCAATAACGTCTATCCGACCTCTCTTCTCCTGGTGCACAGAGGAATCACCCATACTATTTTCTTTGGATTTTTTTTCGCTCTGCTTATTTTATATCTCGCCTCTCGGGAGCAGATTAAGAGTTTTCTTGCCCGGTTCATCAAATTCGATCTCGACTTTTCCGCTACCAGCATGGCCTTTGTCTATGCCGGAGTTCTCCTCCACCTCTTTGTGGACTATACAACGACGAGAGGCGTTCCTCTCTTCTATCCCTGGCAGGCAGTCAGGTATTCGGCCAACATTTTTTCCCAGATCGAGCCGATTATGCTGATCGCCAGCCTCCTGGTTTTGGCCGTGCTGGTAAGGGAAAGGCACCTGATAAAGTTTAATAAAAATCTGTTTATGGTATTCTTGCTCTTTTTCTTGATCGTGGGCGGGATAAGAATTGAAGGGAAAGCGGCTGCGGGTGGGTTTTTTAACGGCCAGAACGTAGAAATCTACCCGGATTCCAATCTCTTCTCGTGGGCAGTTTTGGAGAACGACAGCGACCAGTTCCTGGTTTATGGGTATGACTCGCTTATGGGAAAAGCCACCAGCAGCTCGGCCTTTGCCAAAATGACCGTGGCCTCCAGCATCACGCAGGCGAAAATAGCCATAGGTGCCGCCGAAAATCTGCCTCAAGTCAAGCTCTTTCGCTGGAGAGCTTATGCCGTGGCCATAAATGCCTCTTCTCAGAACGGCTCCTGGGAAATTGACTACTACGATCCACTGGTCAGGGCGCAGATGGCCAATTCTGGGCGCTTCTTCTGGCCGGCACTGAAGGGCTACGGATCGGTTCGGGTAAGGGTGGAGGACGGGGTGGCGAGGATTCTTGAATCGTAGATGGCATGGGGAATCGCATCATTAGCAAATCAAATGATAAGGAGATAAAGCAGGTCATGTCCTGTTATTTTATACTCCTCATCGTGTACCTCTTTGGCCCTGGGAATTACAGCTCTTTTGCTTTGGCGAAGATATCATTGGCTTCAGTGGTCCTTCCGAGGGCATTTAGAGCGTTGCCTTTGTTATTCCAGGCATCGGCACAATTTGGATCTAGCCGGATGGCCTCATCGTAATATTTGATGGCATCGGCATAGTTACCCTGGTCATAGAGAGCAATTCCCTTTTTATTCCAAGGCCACGCAAATTTCTGATCTAATTCGATAGATCTATCGTAGGCTTTAATGGCTTCATCATATTCACCTAGCTTATGAAGGGCTGCCCCTTTGTAACTCCAAATCATCGACAACTCTTCTGGATCTAGCTTGATAGCGTTATCGTAGGATTTAATGGCTTCATCATAATTGCCAAGTTCATAGAGAGCGTAACCCTTATTGAACCAAGGCCATGCAAACTTAGGATCGAGTTCAATGGCCTTATCATAGACTTTTATAGATCCAATGTAATTGCCTTGAGTCGCAAGAGCAGATCCTTTTTTATTCCAGGCTGTTGCATCTTTGGGATCAAGCTCGATCATTTTATCATATGCTTTGATAGCACCATCATATTGATCCAGATGAAAAAGAGCGTCGCCTTTATTGTTCCAAGCATCGATAAACTTGGGATCTAGCCTGACAGCCTCGTCATAAGCCTGAACTGCCTCATCATATCTATTTAGGTTGGCTAAAGCCCAACCCTTATTATTCCAGGCCCAAGCAAACTTCGGTCTTATCTTGATAGCATTGTTATAGGCTTGAATAGCTTCATCGTACTTTTCAATATTTACCATAACTATGCCTTTGCCATTCCAAGCATCGGAATACTTAGGTTTTATCTCAATAGCCTTATCAAAAGCCGCTATTGCATCTTCAAACTTATTTAATCCATTCAACGCAAATGCTTTATTGCACCAGGCATCTGCAGACCTGGGATGTATCAATATAATTTTGTCGTAACATGAAATTGCTTCTTCATGCTTCATAAGCTCTGCCAGGGTCACTCCTTTGTTGATCCATCCCAATTTAATCTTTGGATCTATTTCAATAATCTTATCATAACAGGAGACTGCCTCATCATATTTTTCTTGATCAAAGAAGGTATTTCCTTTCTTGAGCCACGCACTCGCTTCTCTGGATTTTGCACTTCTTGTTCCAAGTCTAGATTTATCTTCCACTTTAGATATATCTCTCTCCTTAATATCGTTAAATTCTTGGGCTATCTTTGAGGGAGCAATAGAAAAACCTAGATCTTCGACGTTTATTTGGCTGATCTTATCAGTTATTTTTAATGCAGACTCAAATCTTGTATCATAACCTCTACTAATTACGAGTCCACACACAGGATTGCCTTTGGCGATTCTATCTTGTACCCATCCCATGTAGTTGGAGATCTGTCCAAATGTGTTTTGACCGGCTCGGACGTTTTTCAACTCAATTACTGTGTATCTTTTTAACGTTTTATCATGGCAAAGTAAATCGATACGGCCGCCATTACCTTTGCAAATTAACTGCCTACCAGATTGATTCGTAGTATTATCAATATATAATTCCAGATCGTAACCAAATTTTTTTAGTACCTTCAGGTCAGTAGCTAATGCATCTTCAAGTTCTTTCTCTAATTCAATGCTTTTTGCCAGGGGTTCCTTTTGGAGATTCTCGATAAACTCTTGATATCCAGGATTATTTGATGCAAGCAATTGATTCAACTTATTCCAATATTCGGATGATATTTTGAAATTTCTTCTTTGAAAACTGCATCTAAGAGGGCCCCATTCTTCAAAATAGGGATTTGTACGAAGATCTTTTACATGAATAGGGTGTTCAAATTTATATAGCACTTCATAATCACAGCCATAATCCCATCCATGTTCATTATCATCCACAATGGAATACGCGTCACTTTCTGCCTGTATCATATAGCCAATATCCTTCTTTGGCGAGGTCCTCCATAAGAGAACAAGGTCTCCTTCCTTAGTCCCTTTGTTACAGGTCCACCAGCCATCTGAAGCAACTCCGCTGTTAGGATCGAGGTCTTCTCGATCATTACCATCTTCATCTAGGTAATAATCAGGGCGGGTTACCCAGAGCCAGTATTGGCGAGCATTAGGTTCTAACATTTCTTCCTCCTTAGGTCTCCACTCTTCATCATGCTTTAATGTTTCCTTCAACTATTTTGATTTCTGTATAGTCCCAAAGGTTTCGGGATCATGAGGAAGGACTGATAAGAAAAACATCATCGTCTCCTAGACAGGCGGCTAGGGACAGCTGCCTCTCCTGCATTTCACCAACCAGAAGAAGACCGGCTCGCATGAGCTCAACCCCGTCCTCATCCGGGCTCAAGCCCAGGCCCCCGGCCTTCCCCACTTGCAGCGGTATTTCCGCACCTAATAGTAATAGTAGTAGTAATTCAAGAAAGCTGTCTTGGAGCTGCCCGGCGAGTTTCACTTCCGGGTTCACGATACCGCTCAAAAATATTTATTCGCAGATCATTGCTTCATACGTCGGATCGCTTTGAAGCGGCAGATCGCAACTGGAGAGAACATCGATCCACCCTAATGCGGCAAGATTGCGAATGGCAACTGCCGCAGCCAGTTCATCCAGCGGTGGCTTTCGCCTCTGCTTCCATTTCATAACCGCATCCAGAACTTCTCGCTCCGTTGGCGTGGCGTCCTTAAGCTCCTTTACATCCCCGGCTGCAAAGTGAACCGTTGCCGCAATCTCCGATTGAATGGTGGAAGTTCGTAGCAAAAGGTCTGCAACCTTTTCCATGGCAGGCCTCCATTTTTCCAGATCTTCCTGCACCTTTGGCAAGATATCTCTGTATGCGGCCCCGGTTCGGAGGACGAACATCCTGTCCACCTGCTCTTCTCGAATCAGGTCGCTATTTATGAGCCTGGTAAGAACATTGCCTTTCAGCTCCTCTGCAAACGGCCCGAAGCTGGAGCGGCGATAGGTCAGGCCAGTGGGTATTCCTAGTGCTGTGGCAAAGTAGGCGATCTTCTGGAACCGGGTCCTTCCTACCGGGTAATGGTATTGCTCACGCTCGATCATCTCCAGAATGGCAACCAATGCCACCCAGGCAGAGCTTAGCTTTTCCGGAGGCACAGGAGGCACGGGAACGGGACCGTTAATGCCCACGGGTGCATCAGCCAGACCCATTACCGAAAGGGCCTGGTCAATGGTCGCACTGGATGGAATGTAAAGCTCTACGGGAATCTCAAATCGGCTCAAATGCTCATAGAGTACAGGCAGCACAACTCTCCAGTCCAACTGTCCCAACTGGCATCCCAGAGACGGCACGGCGATTGATGTGATCCCCCAACCCTTATAATGCATCTCAAGATAACGAAGTCCCTGGATTATATCATCAAGGCGAGATACGGACCGCCAGTGGCCTTTTGTAGGGAAGTTGAGGATATTATGCGATTCAAATTGCGGGAATAGGTAGGGCTCACCCAGTCGGACCTGTCCTTTTTTGCACCGCCGGACGTAATCCTTATACATGCCTGGGAACCGGTTTTTAAACTCCAGAGCCAAGCCCTTGCCCATAATGCCGACACAATTCACGGTATTAACCAGCGTCTGGGCTCTGGATTGAAATATATCTCCTTTTATGACCTTTACTCGATTCCGCATAGCTGAAACGTCCTACTTGAAGAATAGATATGTATCTACTACTACATTTATACTTAGTCCTGCGTCGCTGAGTCTTTTATCAAGCAATGTCTTGCTCTCTTGACATGACACATACGCTTTATTTATATACTTAGGATCTACTTTATCCAAAACCAGCACCTCTGCGCACTTGATAGAGACATGCTCGTATTTTTCAATGGGATCTGGTTGATTCCAGTATCTGGCAAAGACTCTGTCTTTATCTACCATCAAAAGCCCATCCGGTATATGCGCGAAGCGAGCGTAATCACTTGAAGCATTACGATCGCTGACAACTACTCCTGGTAGATCAATCACCTCAGGGCTGATGCTCAGAACGCAAATTTCGGTGTATCCGCAACTGAATGCAAGTTTGAACAACATGGGATTTCTGCCGCAGATATACAGATTCACATAGTCGTGCAAAGCTTTGCCCTGCGGAAGGGATTTGGTTTTCCGCTTTTTTTGGACAACCTCCGAGGCAACTGATTTATGGGGGAGCCTCGTAGATAGAGCATTGGAGAGAATTCCTCTTTGAATAATTGAGATGATATTATCAAAATGGACGATGTAATGCAGTTCCGCAAGGTCTTCACGCCTCATGCCCATCCTCATCCAGTAATTTTTTCAAATTGAATCTCTCATAAATTCTCGAACTCTTAAATATTGTCCTCGGCGGATGCAAATAGTTTGGCTCTTCGCTATTTCCAGTAGCTAACCTGAGTTTATCTTTTCCAGTTTTTAGTTCGTCTCTGTGCGTCCTCTGTGAGCTCTGTGTCTCTGTGGTGAAAACGTCGTTAGACGCTGGTTGTAGCCAAATGGTTACAAACTCCCATCATAGTGGAATGGATTTATGTCATTTCCTACTCGACATGATGATCTGCGAGCCGCTGCTGTCCCTCAAACCTGCCAGATCTCTCGCGGCATATTGGTGAGGCTCACGGCTCCGCCCGGCGTGGTCAAGAAGGTGTCCTCTATTCCCAGCACACCCTTGTCAGGATAGATTATCTTGGGCTCGATGGCAACTCAAGTTGGACTAATAATCTCTCGAGAGATATTAGCCACATGAGATGACGCAGTGTGACCCAAGAGCAGATCATAAATGGGAAAACAATATATACATCCTCGAATACATGCTTAAGTTAAAGTATTAGATGGATGATTTATGGGCTGCAGAGGGAGAAGATGGCTCAGCCGGGAGCCGGGCGCAAAGATTAATGGAGCGAAACTTTCAACACCCTATTGCGAAGAAAGCTGCTAACTCATGAGATGCGAGTGGAGGTAACCTTTGTACATTAAAGAGGTCGAACTCAAAAACTTCAAGTCATTCGGCAAGAGCGTCAGGGTTCCTCTGAAGAACGATTTTGTGACCGTTACCGGGCCCAACGGTAGCGGCAAGTCCAATATCGTTGATGCTCTGCTCTTTGCCCTTTGCCTGTCCAGCTCGCGGGCCATGCGCGCGGAGAGGTTGCCCGACCTCATCTACCGGGGCGATAACGGCAAGAATCCGGACTTTGCCCAGGTTACTGTTAAACTGGACAATACCAGCCGCCTCTTTCCCCTGGATCAAGATATCATTGAGGTGTCCAGGAAGATAAAGGTCAAAGGCGACAAATATGCTTCTTCTTATTATTTTAATGGAAAGTCCTGCGGCCAGGGTGAACTACAGGATTTGCTGGCCAAGGCAGGCATAACCCCGGAGAGCTACAACATTGTCATGCAGGGCGATGTGACGCGCATCATCGAGATGACTCCAGTCGATCGCAGAAAGATCATAGATGAGATTGCCGGCGTCGCCGAGTTTGATGAAAAGAAGAAGAAGGCCATGGAAGAGCTGGATGTGGTGCGAGAGCGCATTGGTCGCGTCGATGTGATTTTAGAGGAGGTTGCCTCCCAGCTCGCCCGGCTTAAGGCGGAGCGCGACCGGGCCCATTCTTACCAGGCGCACCGGGAGGAGCTCAAGAGACAGGAGGCTTTTCTGCTCCTGGCCAGGCTAAGAGAAGCATCAACGGAGCTGGCAAGCCTTGATGAAGAGATCAATTCTCTTGATGTCAAGAATCAGACACTTCTGGAAAGGTCGGCTGGCAAGAAAACTGAGCTTTCAACACTTGATGAGAAGCTGCGATCCATTAGCTCGGAGATCACCCACAAAGGAGAGGATGAGCAGATCTCTGTTAAACGCAGGATCGAGGAGCTGAAAGGGGAAATCTCCCGTGAAGCGGCTCGCATCGAGATGACGGAAAAGGCCATATCTGAGATGGATGGGCAACAGAAGACCTGCTTCATTCAGACGGGGAACCTCTGTGCGGAAACTGAATCTTTAGCCGAAAAGATAAGGGACGCAAGTCTACGCGGCGCCAGCCTGCGAGGGGAACTGGATGATCAGATAGAGCTTCTGGGAGTGGCACAGTCCAGCCTGTCCCAGGCGGATGCCAAGTTCTCCCTGCTGCGGGATGATCTGGCCCGCGTCCGGCAGATTCGGGAAGAGTCCAAAACGAAGCTAGGCGACCTGGTACGGGACAGGGACCGGCTGCTTGATGCCACGAGGCGGGGCGGCTTGGAAAGGGAAGAGCTTTCCTCCGGCATCAAAGAGGCACTTGACACCCTGGCAGGCCTCGATCATGAGACGGAGAAGCTGAAAGTGGAGTTGGCTGCCTTGAACAGTCAGGCCATGGTCATGGAGCGGGACCGTGATGACCTGGAGAGCCTGCGCCTGCGGCTTCGCCGGGAGATCTCTGAGGCGGAAAGAGAGATGCAAAGGCTGCAGGGAGAGTTTGCCAAGAGCGACGGGCGGATGAGGGCTGCCGAGGACAAGGCCGGATACAGCCGGGCGGTGGAGGCGATTCGCTCTGCTATCAAGAGGCAGATGTTGCAGGGCCTTTACGGAACCATTGCGGAGCTTGGCAACGTGGCATCGCGCTACTCTTCGGCTCTTGAGGTGGCGGCGGGAGCGCGCCTGCAGAGCATTGTGGCCGACAATGATCTGGATGCCTCTGCTGCCATTGAGTACCTGAAGAGGTCGCAGATCGGTCGGGCCACCTTTTTGCCTTTGAACAAGCTGGACAAAGGCAGCCTCTCCACCCGGCCTAATCATGCGGGTGTGGTGGATTATGCCCTCAATCTGGTGGACTATGATGCCAAGTACCTGGCCGCATTCTGGTACGTCTTCCGGGATACCCTGGTAGTAGAGAGCCTGGTTTTTGCCCGTCCGCTCATGGGCCGGTATCGTATGGTCACCTTGGAAGGGGACCTGGTGGAGAAGTCCGGAGCCATGACCGGCGGCCACTATCGCTCCAAGATGAAGTTTGCGGCAGAAGAGAAGACGAAGCTTTTGGAGCTGTCCGAGAAGATCGCCAATGCGGAAAGCGATCGCACCACAAGGCTCGATAAGCTGGATAGAATCGAAGAGCAGATCTCCCGCCTCTCTCGTGAGGTGGAGGATCTGAATCGGGTTATATCCAAGAAGACCTTCCAGATAGACGAAATCGTCTCTTCGAGACCGCGCCTGGATAAGTCCATTTTAGAGAAGCGAGAGCGTCTGCTGGCCATGGAAGGCGAGTCTTTAAGCTTCAAGGAACAGCTTGGCCTTCTGGAAGGCGAGATCAGGGTCTCAGAAGAAACATTAGCTGATGTGCAGCAGAAGATCGACAAATTGGATGGCGAGCTGAAGGGCTCGGAAATTCCCGGACTGAACAAAAAGACGGATGCTGCCAGTTTGGAGATCAAGCGTCTGCAGGAAAGGCTTAATGGCATTGATGCCGAGATTCTCAAGGACAAGATCCGAGAGGAAGGCGGCAGAGAGAAGCTGGCCGAGCTTGCAGCAAGAAGAGAATCACTGGACGGCCAAAAGGCGGAGGCGCTGGCCAAAAAAGATACTGCAGCCGCGCTTATCGTGGGCCTTAATAAGTTGCTCGCACTCTCCCAGGCACGCGAGGCGGAGATTGAGGGAGAGCTGCACGGCCTGAAAGGGGTGCGTGGAGAGCTTCTGGAAAAGACGCTGGCCCTGCAAAGAGAGATAGATCTGGCGGAGAGGGAGGGGGACAGAATCGAGGCCCGCAAGAATGCCACGATCTCTGCCCGAGAATCCATCTTTTACAAAGTCAATGATTTACGCATGCAAATTGAGGGCTCGGGCGTTGACTCCTTTGAGGAGCCGCCCAATCGCGAGACGGTGGCCGAGAAGATCAAAGCTCTGGAAAAGGCCATGCGGGATCTGGAGCCGGTGAACATGCTGGCCATCCAGGAGTATGACCATGTCAAGACCCGCTACGACTTCCTGGCAGAGAGGAGGGCTACTCTCTCCAGCGAACGGGAAGCGATCATCGACAAGCTGGAAAAATATGATCTGATGAAGAGGGAGGCATTCCTGGCCAGCTTCACTGAGATCAACAAGAACTTCAATCAGATCTTCCGGGAGCTTTCCAACGGCGAAGGCGATCTGATCCTGGAAAATCTAGACGACCCACTGGCGGCAGGCATGACCATCAAGGCTCGACCTGCCGGCAAGTCCTTCCATCGCCTGGAGGCCATGTCCGGCGGGGAGAAGAGCCTTACTGCCCTCTCATTTATCTTCTCTATTCAGATGTACCGGCCTGCCCCCTTCTATGCCATGGATGAGATCGACATGTTCCTGGATGGTGCCAATGTGGAGCGGGTGGCCAAATTAATCAAGAAGATCTCTTCCAAGGCCCAGTTCATAGTAGTGTCCTTACGTAAGCCCATGATACTGCAGTCCAAGTACACATTGGGAGTGACCATGCAGGAGAACAACATCACCACCGTGACCGGCATCTGCACAAGCTGAGGCGAAAATGAGCGACGAGGAATTCGAATTCGGTGAACCGGCCGAGGTTTTAGTGGAGCTGGCCAAGAGAGGAGAGATCGATCCCTGGGATATCGACATCGCCAAGGCCACAGAGAAGTTCTTGCAGTACATCGACTCCCTGGAGAAGAGGGATCTGCGCATTCCCGCCAGAACTCTGCTTTACGCCAGCATCCTCTTACGCATGAAGTCCGACTCCATGGAAGGGCAGAAGGAGGAGGAGCCCGAGCCGGAGATGGAGGAGATCGAAGACGAGCAGGAAGATGAGATCGAAGAGAATCTGCCTCGCCCTCCAGTGAGAAGGCTCACCAAGCGGCCTGTAACTCTGGACGAGCTGATCTCAGAGCTTAAGAAGGCAGAGATGGTGGGCAGAAGGAAGGCCATGCGAGAGAGGTGGCCAAGCGTCGAGGAAAAAGTCCTGGATGTGTCCCACGACGAGGGAATCGAGGACAGAATCAAGGCGCTAGGACCCATCTTGGACGACATGTTCATGGAGACGAAGACCATTACCTTCCAGGATATAAACAGCAAAAACGTCAAGACTGAGGATGGGGTTACCAACTACGTCTCACTGCTCTTCATGGCCCAGAGAAAACAGGTCTGGCTGGAGCAAGAGGAGATCTTCGGAGACCTGTTTGTGAGCAGGCATGCGTAGTGGGGAGGAGCAGCTTCCTTAGTCATCATATCTCCGCCAATCTTTTCCGTTATCCAAGAGCAACGGCAAGGCCGGATCGCCTCGACCGCCTCCAGGCATGCGCCCGTGCGTGGGTCTTGTTTATTATTATACAATAATTATAATCGTAGAATTACGAATATAACCGCAGAGACGCAGAGCGCGCGGAGGACGAACGAACGGAGACGTCTAAGGACGAAAGCTCTCTTTTCTGGACATCGAGGTAGAAGGCAAGCCCCTGGCTTCCGGCAATCTCGGCTAAAAAGGTTATCAAGAATGAAGCAGGCGAGGCTAGAGTGAAAGGAATTTATTGCCGCCTTGAAGGAATAACCAAAGGTCACGGCAAGCCCTCGCATGCTGCAGCCAGGGGCGCGCGCCCATGCGTGGGGGCCCGGTGGCGCATGGGGGAGCAGGGGCGACGGAGTACGCGGGCATGAGGTGTTTTCGCCGACTTAAACTTCCTCTTTTTTGGATGGATTGGCTGTGAGCTTACTAAGAATTAAAACGGTTGCTGAAGTTGCCAGATCGGAAGGCATTAAAATAATGTCTTGGGCAGATTTACTAAACTTCGTTTTCATAAGGACGCTGTAAAGCACATTTGTATCGACGAAAATCACATCTGGGCCTCTTCTTCAAACGTTTCAAACTCTTCCATAGAACCTTCGCCGAATGCTCCGCAGAATTTAGAGATGTCGAATTTTTTTACAGTAAGCTTCAATTTCTCTCCCTCTCTAAAGTCAACCTCTTGCAGCGGCCTTAAGACACCACGTTCATAAACGCATTCTATGGTCTTAGATGCACTCATAATTTTGCCTTCTGTTTTAATGGACTCGTACCAGAAGGCAAGTCCTCTAGCATCTATTCCTCCGAAAAAGTGCATTCGTCGCTATCTGCGATGTCTCTGGCTATGGCTGGATCAAGCTTGATTATTCCTTTTGTACTTCTAACCGAGTTGCCAATCTCGATATCAACCTCTTCGCCCGGCTGGAGATTAAGATCCATTAGCGGCTTTAGAACACAATTTTCGTAGATAGCCCTCGTCCTCATCTTTATCATATCATCATTGGAATTGGAGTTATAAATGGTTTTGGAACAACTCAGAAAAAAAAAACTAGAATAACTTGGTTAAAGAATCTGCATGGCAGTCATTCAAAAGCTTTTTCCCGTTTGCCGCCGCTAAGCCGTCATCGGGAGGATAATAGTAATTGACCTTGAGCCACAAGTCTCCAAATCTCATTTTAAAGTCCTGCGTTGCCGTTCCGATCTCCCTCATCAGCCCGGAGCCCCGTTCCCATGCCAGGCCCCGTTCGCTTTTGCCCCGATAATCCCCATCCTATCTTCCAGATGAGGACCGAGCTGGTCTGGGATGGCAAGAATGACGAGTACGGCCGCCGTAGCGTGGGACGAAGGCAGGAGCGGCCTGCCCCGGGCAGAAGATCGAGATCGTGGACCGCAGCCCCGGGAGTGAGGCTCTCGCCTCCGGCCAGACCACTTAACCACTTATAACCTTCATTCTCCATATGGGTCTTCTTCAGAGCCCGACCTTTGCCTTTATCTGGGAGACGTCTGATTCTATTCTCATTAACCTCTCGTCAATGGTTTCTTTCATATCAGAGCGTAGCTCTCTAATCTCGTCCACAATTGTTTCACTTGATTCTCTGATATCTACACGCGTCTCCTTCAGTTCTTCACGAGTGGCTTTGATCTCGCTCTTGAGATCTTCACGCGTCTCTTTCAGTTCTTCGCGAGTGGCTTTGATCTCGCTCTTGAGATCTTCACGCGTCGCTTTCAGTTCTATCAAAATTTCTTTATTAACAACGATTAGCTCGGTGAGCTTTTCTGCTGCTACATCAAGCCTCTGATCCGTCTCGCCTCCGCCGGATACAACCTTGAAGAAACCTTCAAAATCGCCTGTTGAAGAAGAATATTCCTTCTTGATGTCGACCACATGGATTAATGTGTTTTTGATATCAAGTGCTCGGAGCAAGATCTCAAGGTCGATGCTCTCGCCTTCAGCCACCACTTTCACTCGCCCGTCCTCTAAGTTCTGTACATATCCTTTCAGCCTTAAATTCTGAGCAATGGTGACAACTCTTGCCCTGTAGCCGGACTTCTGTACCTTGCCGGAGACGTAAGCGATTAGCCTCTGCATCACATTCCTTCGTAGCTCTCTTTTTATATAAACGTTAACCTCTTGGCAGGCAGTCATGCAAAAGCTTTTTCCCGTTTGCCGCCAGAAAGCCGTGATCAGGAGGATAATAGTAATTGATGCTCTGTCCCAAGTTCCAAAAGCTCGCCATACAGTTCTCTTCATTTTCCCTGATCACCTTTCCCAGCCCGGAGCCCCGTCCCCATGCCTGACCCCGTTCGCTTTTTCCCGGACAATCCCTCCTCTCCCAGATGAGGACATAGTCCGGTCTGGGATGGCAAGAATGACGAGTACGGCCGCCGCCGCAGCGTGGGACGAAGGCCGGAGCATCTACCCCGGGCGGCAGATGCCTGGGTAGCGTGCGCCTCGCACAGCAGCCTGGAGTGGAGCTATCTTTACGTTCCCCAGGAAGTCTTTGCCAAGATCGATGACATCCGCCTGGAGACGCTCGAATCTCTCTGCGAGCCCGCCAAGCAGAGCCTGATTCAAGAGAAGATTGAGGCCCCACTGAGCCTGGAAAAAGGCAATTTGGAAAAGCTCACCACGGACGAGTTTATCGTAGAAAAAGAACTCAATCTGTTGCCGCCCAAATGCAAGAAAGGCATACAGGAAGCCATCGCTCTCTTCACGTTCCTGGAAAAGAAGAGCGATGTCTCCTATGCCGCCGTCTTCACGCCTCTCCTGGGCTCCATTGATGAAGCTGCCAGGGCCTTCATCATCTCCGCCCTGAAAGAGTCCATTCCTGAAGACTCCAAGAAACGGGAGCGCTTCTTCGAGCCGGATCTCACCGTCCTTCATCCCCGCGACCAGAGCTTTTACAAGAGGCAAGAGAATAACCTGAAGAGGACGCTCATCGAGAATGACTGTGTCATGCCCATGGGGCTCTTGAAGTGGTGCCTGGATTATGCCAAAAATCCAAAAACGCCTCCTGGCGGGATATTCTCTGCGGTAAAGGCTGCATTTGTCGAAGCGGCAAAAACGGATTTACTGGATACGGTTGACAGAATCTATTCCTTCCGCAACGAGTACATCGCCCATCAGGAAAAGGAGCTTGTGGACAGAGAGGTGGCGAGGCAAGCAATGGTGGACTGGATCTTTGGCTTGAGGCGGATCTGGCGGGCAGAATAATTAATCCGACGCTGATGTAGGATTTGAAGGGAAGTGATTATCTCTTGAACACCATTGACCAATGCAGAGATTTCTCTTCCCGAAGAGCTAAGTTATTAAGCTAAGAGAACAAAAGAAGCACTCCAAAATTCGTATCGCTCGGAAAAAGCATTTATACTTGTTTCTGCGTAAGGGTTCTGGTTTGTTCCTTATCATCTCGGAGGATTGAAGGATTTGACAACTGTTTACGACGTACCTCCCCATGACTTGATAGCTGCCGTAGCCGAAGAGCTAAAGGCGGCAGGCAAGGTTCAGCCCCCGGAATGGGCTGAGTTTGCTAAGACTGGGGTAAATAGGGAGATGCCGCCCACAAACCCCGACTGGTGGTTTGTGCGGTGCGCATCAGTACTGCGCAGAATATATATCGACGGCCCGGTGGGCGTTTCCCGCCTTAGAAGCTTCTACGGCGGAAAGCATCGCAAGGGTGTAGCTACAGGATTCTTCTGCAAGGGCAGCGGCTCAGTAGCAAGAGAGTCCCTGCAGCAGCTGGAGAAGGCCGGCTACGTGAAGAAGCTAAAGAAAGGGCGCCAAATGACCCCCGCGGGTCAGGCATACCTTGATGGGGTAGCCCATAAGGTGAGAAGCCAGATGCAAGGCTCGGCGGCACCTGCAGCAGAACCTGCTGCCGATTCGGCATAAAGCTTAGCGAGGACTGAAAAAAGTATGGCTGATGATGAGCTTGCAAATTTAAGACAAAAGAGGATGGACCAGATCCAAAAACAGCAAATGGATTCGCAGATGGCTGCGGCTCAGCAGGAGCAGGCCCAGCAGGAGATGGAGTCCAAAAAGGCAAACCTGATGCGGACCATCCTAACACCTGAAGCACGGGAACGGCTCAATGCGATACGCATGACCAAGCCTGAGTTCGTCACTCAGATTGAAGGCCAGCTCATCATGCTTGCTCAAAGCGGCAGGCTGAGGGGCGCAATCACCGACGAGCAACTCAAGGCGATCCTCAAGCAGGCTCAGCCCACGAAGAGAGACATCACCATAACCAGGAGATAAAGCGGCTGAAGCTGTAGGCAGTTCATGAAGGTTGCAGTCTTATTTTCCGGCGGAAAAGATAGCAGCTTGGCGGCTCTTCTTCTCGAACCGTTCTTTGACGAGATAGAGCTTGTCACCTTCAGCTTCGGCCATGATGATACCTGGACGAGAGCGGCTGATGCAGCACGAGAGCTTGACCATCCCCACAGGAGGATGGTCTTTGAAGATAGCGTCCTGGAGCGGGCCCTGGAGATACTGCTTTGCACGGGCTATCCCAATGATGCTCTCAATTATGTTCATCCCATTGCAGTAGAAACTGTAGCTAAAGAGTGCGAATTTGTGGCGGACGGGACGAGGCGGGATGATCGCGCACCCAAAATGGGCTTTAGCGCTATCCGAAGCCTGGAAGACCGGTTGCATATGCAATACTTAAGACCCCTGGCGGGCCTGGGTCAAAAGACGATCCGGGCCATGGCCTCGCGCTATTTGGACTTCGAGGAAGAGCTATCCGAGAGGTATCCCGCCTCAGACTTCGAGGTGGGCCTGAGATATGCGCTAAAAGAGAGGTGCGGCCAGGCTAAGGTCGATGAGATCTTCCCCTCCAATCATACGCACACCAGAGTTATCCGGAGGAAGAGATTTGTCCAAGAAATTAAAGGGCAAGAAGATCAGGCTTGCCAAGGCGTTCAATCAGAATCGTAGGGTTCCCTCCTGGGTCATTGTCAAGACCATGAGGAAAGTAGTCACTCATCCCAAGAGACGACATTGGAGAAGAAGCAGCTTAGAGAGATAGACATGGCGGACACAGAACGAGTTTACACCATACCCCTGGGTATAGTCAAGTGCGCTCCCATTTACAGAAGGTCCAACCGGGCCATAACCGAGATTAGAACCTACCTCGCCCGGCATATGAAGGTGGAAAAGAAAAATATAAAGATCGACCCGGGTCTAAGCGAAGTCATCTGGGCCAGAGGCGATATGAAGCCTCCCCGGCGCGTAAGGGTACGCGCGGTCAAGTTCGAAGACGGCGGGGTTGAGGCGGAGTTTGCTGGTGACAGATAAACGATTAAAGATAGCAGGAAGCAGCCTTCTCGGTGTATTTGCCAAATGCACGGATAAGGTTCTACTCGTACCGCAGGAAGTGGGCGAAGCCGATCGGCAATTACTCGAGGCCGGGCTGAAAGTTCCGTCCGTGCGGGTACTGGCCGGTGTAGGCTCCGTCTTGGGGTCCCTGGTCGCGGCCAATAGCAATGGCTTCGTGGTAACCCATCACGCTGGCAGTGAGGAGCTCAAGGTTCTTCGCGAACACGGCGAGGTCGCAAGACTGCCGGCCAGGATCAATGCCGCGGGCAATGTGATTTTGGTCAACGACAGCGCTGCTTTGGTCCATCCGGAGCTGTCTAGCAAGGCCTGCGAAACGATAGAGCAAACTTTAGGCGTAAAGTTGGAGAAAGGCACTATCGGTGGCCTGAAGACCGTGGGGATGGCAGGAGTGGCAACAAACAAAGGGCTTCTTGTGCACCCACGCATCTCCGAAGAGGAGGTAGCCGTCTTAGAGGGGCTTTTCGGGCTGCCTGTGGACGTGGGCACAGTGAACCTCGGCTCGCCGCTGGTGGGCTCGGGTGTGCTGGCCAACAGCCATGGTTACTTCGCAGGTACAGGGACTTCCGGCCCAGAGCTGGGGCGCATCGAGGACGCACTAGGTTTCCTGGTTTAATGAATGATGAATAGAGTAGGGGTGGAATAGTGAGCAAATTCGAGATCAAAGGAAAGTACAAGGGAGGACTTGTCGGCAAGACCTGGCTGCCCTTTAGCAAGGTTGTTGAGAGCCAGAACGAGAAAAATGCCGTAAATAAAGTCTATTCCCTCATGGGAAGCGAACACGGCCTGAAGAGGAACCTCATCACGATAGACGGGGTGTTGGCTGTTGAGTAGCGCTCCTGGAGGCGAGGAAGAGGTCAGAAGGCTCCTGGCCACATATCAGCAGTATCAGGCTCAAGCGGACGGCATAATGCAACAGCTCAGTCTGACACAGATGACGGCTGAGGGCTTGGAGAGGGCACTCTTAGCAGTAGAGGCCCTGGCCGAGGCACAGGTCGGACAGGAGATTCTCGTTCCCATCGGATCTGGGTCTTTTATCCACGGAAATCTCGCCTCTAAGGAGAAAGTAGTCTTGAATGTGGGCGCGGGCGTTAGCATTGAAAAGACCGCCGCCGAGGCTAAGGATATTCTGACTGTCCGAAAGGCAGAAGTTCTTGAAGGATCTAAAAAGCTTAATGAAGTGCTTACCAAGATCGATCAAGAGATGCAGAAGATCCAGGCCGTAATGCAGCAATTTGAAGAGAGCGCTAATTCGCATCAGCACGGACCGGGGTGCGAAGGGGTTGTTTAGTCGCTTTAAGGAGAAGCTCTCCGGCTTCAAAGAGGCTCTGTCCTCCAAAATTGCCGAGAAGGTCTCCCTGGCCGAGAAGATAGCTGGAAAGAAAGATGATAAAGAGATAGGCAGCATAGGTAGCCAGACCGAAGCACTCCCTCTCCCTGCGGCAGATAAAAATGCTGCCCTGGAGAAGTCTTCTGCAACCAATACCAATCTCTCCAGTACAACTCTCTCCAGTGCATCCCCCGTAAAACCTTCTCTGTTTCCAGAAAAGGCCGCTACCGACAACAAGCCTAAAAGCCGATTCTCCTTCCTGGAAAAGGCTAAGAGCCTGATATTTGAGCAGGAAATAATACTGGAAGAAAAGGATCTTGAGGGGCCCATGTGGGCTCTGGAGATGGCCCTTATGGAGAGCGACGTGGCCCTGCCCGTGGCGGAAGAGATCATCAGAGAGGTTAAGAGCGATCTGGTGGGAAAGAAGAGAAAAATCGGTGCAGACACAGGGGCCATCGCCGAGCAGTCTCTGCGAAATGCTCTTTTAACGATTCTTTCCAGGAATTATCTGGACTTTGACGAGTACATCAAGACCAAAGAAAAACCCATCAAGATTCTTTTCGTAGGTGTGAACGGCACGGGAAAGACAACCAGCATCGCCAAGGTGGCCCGGTATCTGATGAACCAGAGCTACTCCGTAGTCCTGGCAGCAGGCGATACCTTCCGAGCCGGAGCCATTGAGCAGCTTGAGGTGCACGGCAATAGCCTGGGCCTTAAAGTTGTCAAGCACAAGACGGGCGGCGATCCGGCGGCTGTGATCTTTGACGCCATCGAGTATGCCAAGGCACACAACAAGGATGTGGTTCTGGCGGATACGGCGGGAAGGCTGCACACCAATATCAATCTCATGGATCAGATGAGAAAGATTGTGCGCGTGACCAAGCCCGATCTGCTCATCTTCGTGGATGAAGCAATAGCCGGAAACGATGCCGTGGAGAGGGCGCGCCTCTTCAACGAGTCGGTGCCCATCGACGGCTCCATTCTTACCAAGACGGATGCCGACGCCAAGGGCGGCTCCGCGATCTCCATTGCCTACATCACCGGCAAGCCCGTGCTCTTTTTGGGCGTGGGCCAGACCTATCCCGACCTGGTGAAGTTCGAGCCAGAGTGGCTGGTGGATAGATTGATGGGAGAAGCGGAAGCGTAAACTCTTTTTTGAGTCCGCACCAACATAAAAATGGTTTATCATTTCCGATCGTATCCTGCTCCTGGCAAGTTAGGAACGCAACTTGTTATGGATTGCTGAAAAAATATGGGATTTTGAAAATCCTAATGAATTGCTTTATTGTTCCACTCAATCATCATGATAGCTGGCGCTTTGCTGTTGTACTTCAATGTATGCGTCTTTCGAGTGTGCACAAATATCTTCAGCAGATATCGATCACCACTCTCATCGGTAAAATACAAATACATGTAACCTGAACCGGCGCCTTTTGGCCCTTGGGCGTCAACGCTGAGTTGATACTCATATATTCCTGATCCTTTGTCGAGACGAATTCCAAAGACTGCTCCATTGTCGTTTGCGATCATGCAGCTCGACAGATCCGATTTGCCATTGAGCACTACGGACTCTGTTGGCTGAAGACCCGCCACTGAAACTGCCGACGAGTTCTGACCGCACTTGCCCTTAAATGATCCTCCGACCACGCCAGGAATGACTTTGAAATTGACGAAGAGAGGATGCCCTGTTTTAGGAACCTGTCCTGGTGGCAGCCATCCTCCATCCCCGGCCTTTGCCTGGAAACTGCTTCCTCCGGAGCAACTATTGGGATAGATGCCCGTAGGGCAGTCAAAACAAAAGACATAATTTGTGCCGTCATCTGCCCGATAAACAACAACAGCATCTGAACCATGCGGTAGTGGAGTCGAATCTGGATAATCCTGCAACCACAGGGTCGCTTGCGACCTCGCTGCTATATGCTGGGGAAGGTTAATGAAGTGACCGTGACCAACGTCGCAGCGTGCAAGGGTGAGGTTTTGGTTATTTTGGGAATTGTCGATAAGCACATAACACGAAAAGTCCATGAAAGGCGTGATTACTATTGATGTAGTCGGTGCAGGGCAAGCAACGATTGCAAAACTGCCGTCAGCTTGGAGAATGACTTGTTTGATTTCCGTAGTTAAAGAATCCTTATTGACAACTGTGAAGGAAATGGCTTTTTTCGGCATGTCGGCTGTAGATGGGCACTCGAAGCCAGAGTTTATGTAGCTAACCAGTGACCCCGAGAGTCCTGAGATGGGTGCATGAGTGTGACCCATGACCACAACCTGAGCATTGCTTCTGAAGGCCTGGCGTTGCGCAAACCATCCCATATACGAAGCGTCATAATCGGCCAGGGCCGCCTTTACTGCAACGAGCAGTCCATCTTTACCGCCGCCGCTTTCTGCCACCCACCTGGTGAAGATATCGTTGTACACTGCCTTGACCTCAGTCAGCGTTGTTATTGAGCCGTTCGCTAGCAGAATCGGCCATGATTCCGACACACCTTCTTTCCCTGCGATGCCATCAATAAGTGCTGCGGAAATCGATACATCGAAATTCTTTAGCGCATTTAGGATGATCGATAGCGCGTCTATGCCATTGGGATAACCCTGATCTTTTAATTCCGATACATTTTTGCCAGCTGGCAAATTAGACTGCCAATATGTGGCAATAGTCCGGGTCACAAAGTGTCCAACAGGCAACGGGGCCCACTTGGTAGCTAAATCAGGAGCATTGAACATCGTAAAATCATTGCCATGCGTCATAAGTATGCGCGAATCGCCTGCAGGATTGTAATTTTTTTGGGAAAACCTGAGATTATGTCCGCCTGGGCTCTTGACCGAGGCGACATCAGCTCCGGTAACAGACATGTCATGATTTCCAGGGATGTACGTCACGGCTCCCCCTAGAGCATCGAGGACTCTTGCTAGCCCTCCTTGCAGCCCGAAAACGTTAGGGTTTTTCGAGGCGATCGTTGCGAAACTTGGCGGTTGAACATTGAACGGATAGGTCCAGGTATCAACAACATCACCTGCCAAGACAAGTTCGCTAACATTCTCGGCATTTTCTACAATCCATTTGAGAATTGTCAGCAAATATTGTTCATGAACGCTTTTTTGATACCAACATGTCGGCGAATTGTCACCGATGTGGATGTCGCTCAACATAACGATTTTATTTTTCATAAAATTCCTCACTCATTCTATATACATAAGCTTTCATCTCAGTTAGACTTTGCAGACATAGCATATATTTTTTTGCAAGTCTCAGGAAAAACCATCATTGGACATTCATGGAATGCTCCAACATGACGCCATTCAATGCCATCCGCTCCTAACTCAAATCCTCTCTTAGGAGTACTCTAAGAATGGAGCAAGGAAAAAATGATCAAATGGAGAAAAAAGATTGAAGAGAAATGATGTTTTCCTCCAATCTTCCTGAGGCCTTTGGAACTACGCATCAATCCAGGATCTTGATGGCCTCTTCTGCCGTCTTGCCCTTGTTGACAATAGCCGCAATGGCCATGGTCATCTTCACAGGGTCGCTGGCCTGGAAGACATTTCTGCCGATGGCCACGCCCCGCGCGCCCGCCTGCAGGGCTCCCTCGATCATTTGCAGGAACTCCATGTCCGTCTCGGTCTTGGGCCCGCCGGCAATGACCACAGGCACCGGACAGCCCTCCACCACTTGCCGGAAGGAATCTATATCGCCAGTGTAGTTGGTCTTGACGATATCCGCGCCAAGTTCCGCTCCGGCCCGGGCGGCATGGGCCACGACCTCCACATCATTGGGGTTCAAGATGGCTTTGCCGCGCGGGTACATCATGGCTATGAGCGGCATGCCCCAGAAGTCACAGCGTTCACTGACACAGCCCAGTATGCTGAGCTGATCGGACTCTGTCTCAGAGCCGATGTTGATGTGAACGGAAACTGCATCAGCACCCATCTTCAGGCACTCCTCCACCAGGCAGACCTGCACCTTGTTGTTGGGATCGGGGCCGAGGGATGTGGAGGCGCTCATGTGCACAATCAGGCCGACATCCCGACCGTAGCCGCGATGTCCATGCCGAACCATTCCCTTCTGCTGGAGAACGGCATTGGCTCCACCCTTGGCCACCTTGTTTACCATTTCCGGCAGATCGACCAATCCCTTGATGGGGCCGACAGATATGCCGTGGTCCAGTGGAATTATGACTGTGTTCCCGCTGTCTCTGTCCATTATCCTTTCAATTCTTACTCTCTTGCCAATCTCACCCAAATCGTATCATCTCGTGAATGCTAACATGCTCCATGCTAACACGTATCATATTTAAGGATTGCGATTAGCTTGATTACGATTAATAAAAAAATTTTAGAAATGACTAGCTGCAACCGCAGTCGCCGTGATCGTGCCCGCAGCCGCTGTGGTCATGGTCGTGGTCGCAACTGCTGTGATCATGCTCGCAGCTGTCGACATTGCCACAAGAACCACAACTTGATACTTCATCTTCTGGACCCCGAATGATGAAACCGGTTCCTCGATCGTCGTCCACATAATCAATTATAGTCTCGCTGAGCATTTCAGTATCTTCCGGGCTCATGTAGACCTTTATGCCCCGGCTCTCAAAGACCTTGTCACCTACTTCCTCGTCTCCCAAAGCCAGACCATAATTCGCGCCGGTAGAATCAATAGCCGCCAGGAACATCCTGATCACTTTGCCTTCCACCAGGCTATTCTTTATCATATTGGCTGCCGCCTCTGTAATCTCGATCATGAATAACACTCCAAATGTGTATCTTCGCAAAACTGGTATTTAAAGCATTATTATCAGGATCTTCAGGCAAGAATGGAGGATTTATCATGGAGGAGCAACAAGGGATAAACCATGGGCGTTGATTTGGGAGACCTGCTGCATAGAAAGAAGATCAAGATAAAGGATCTCTCCGGAAGATGGGTGGCGATCGATGCCTTCAACACCCTCTACCAGTTCCTGAGCATAATCCGGCAAAAGGACGGCACGCCGCTCATGGACAGCCAGGGAAGGGTGACCTCGCATCTATCCGGTTTATTGTACCGCACTACCAATCTCATTGAAGCTGGGGTCAAGGTGGCCTTTATCTTCGACGGAGAGCCGCCCTCCTTTAAGGCAGAAACGCTTGCCCAGAGGTCAGAGATAAGGGATAAGGCGGCAGCCGCCTGGGAAGAAGCAAAGGCCGCCGGCCAGGATGGATTCAAGTATGCCCAGGCGGCCTCCCGCATCAACTCCGAGATCCTGGAGGACGGAAGAAGGCTTATTTTAGCCATGGGGCTTCCCGTCATTCAGGCTCCATCGGAAGGCGAAGCGCAGGCAGCTCGCATGTGCGCAAGGGGCGACGTCGAACTGGTGGGTAGCCAGGACTATGATTCGCTTCTCTTTGGCGCTCCCTTGGTAGTGAGGAACCTGGCCATCACCGGCAAGCGGAAGCTTCCCAAGAGGAACGTTTACGTGGATGTGGAGCCTGAGATTATCGATCTGGAGGAAGGGCTGGCCCGCCTGGGCATCAGCCGAAAGCAGCTCGTGGAGATTGGCATCATGTGCGGCACCGACTACAACAGCGGCTTAACCCGAGTCGGCCCAAAGACGGCTTTAAAGCTGATCCGGGAGAAGGGAGATCTGGAATCCATTCTGGCCGAGCAGGAGGAGAAGATCGAGAGCTTCGCACAGATCCGGGAATTCTTCCTTCATCCCAATGTTACGGACGATTATGAGGTCAGGATGAAAAAGCCCCGCGTGGATGAGATCGTCTCTTTCCTGGTAGAAGAGCGGGATTTTGATAGGGAGAGAGTGGAAAAGACAGCGGGAAGGCTGGAGGAGGAATACAAACGTGGCCAGAGCACACTCGACCGCTGGTTCTAACTCCGGCTTCTCCGGCTACGATCTGGACCTGGATAAAGCCATAGATCTTATCCAAAAGAGCGGGGCGCGTCTTGTGGGCGTTCAGGCTCCGGAGGGGCTGAAGAGGGCCACGCCCGGTTTGGCTCGACATATTGAGGAGAAGACGGGAGCCCGTGTCATTATCTCGGGAGATCCCTGCTTTGGGGCCTGCGACGTGGATATGCAGCTTTGCATGGAGGTGGATCTGATGCTCCATCTGGGCCATGCACAGCTTTTGGAAGGGCCGGACAATGTCATCTTTTTGGAGGCCAGGATGAAAGAGGACTTGCGAGACGTGGTCGAGAAGGCAGCCATGGTCCTCAAGGCCAGGAGAGTGGGCGTTACTACTACCATCCAGCATGTGCACAAGCTCGACCAGGCTCTAGAGGTCCTCAAAAAGCATGGCATCCAGGGCGTCGTCGGGCCGGCAGGGGGCCGGGTAAGGCAAGCGGGCCAGGTTTTGGGCTGCAGCTACAGCACGGCCCGGGCCCTGGATGTGGAGGAGTATCTCTTCATCGGCACAGGACAGTTTCATCCTCTGGGCATCGCCCTGGCCACGGGCAAGAGAGTAGTAATCGCAGATCCGGCTACCGGCGAGGTATCGGAGATCGATACCGACCCCATGCTGCGGCGGCGCTTTGGGGCCATCACCCGGGCCGGAGAGGCGAAGCGCTTCGCCATCCTGGTTTCCAAGAAGCCCGGACAGAAACGGATGGAGCTGGCAACAAGGCTGAAGGCCTTGGGAGAGTCCAGAGGCCGGGAGATGTTCCTGGTTTATCTGGACAATATCGAGCCGGACCGGCTGCTCAATCTGGGAGCGGAGGCGGCGGTGTCCACGGCCTGCCCCAGGGTTGCGCTCGATGATGCTGCCAAATATCGAATACCCATTCTTACGCCGCCCGAATTCGAGGTGCTGCTGGGGGAGAGAGAGTGGGAGGAATATGAGTTTGATGAGATTGAATGACATGTGTGAATCGAAAACCATCTGGTGGGACGGCGGCCTGTGTCTGATCGATCAGACCCGTCTGCCTGGCGAGCTTTTGCCCCTCTGCATAAAAAGCGTCCGGCAGCTCATCGAAGCGATCAAGACCCTGCGCGTGCGCGGTGCGCCGGCTCTTGGTGCCGCAGGAGGCTATGGGATAGCGCTGGCTGCAGAGCTCTCCCGGGCCGCCAACGCCTTTGAGTTGATGGATGAACTGGAGAATGCCGCCCATATGATCAAAGGCTCGCGCCCTACCGCCATCAACCTCTCCTGGGGAGTGGATCGAGTCATGCGGGCGGCGGCCCTTCAGGAGACGGCGGAAGATATTCGTATGGCAGCTCTTCGTGAGGCGGAGGAGATCGCCCGGGAAGATGTGCAGATCAACAAGCTCCTGGGCAAGAATGGAGCCCGGCTATTGGATGACGGGGACCATGTCCTCACTCACTGCAATGCCGGAAGGCTGGCCTGCGTGGGCTGGGGAACGGCTTTGGGCGTCATCCGATCCGCAGTTGCCGCAGGCAAGCATATCCATGTCTACGCCTGCGAGACCCGGCCTATGCACCAGGGATCGCGTCTGACCGCCTGGGAGCTGACAGAGGACGAAATACCGGTCACGCTCATCTGCGAAGGCATGTCCGGCAGCCTGATGAGGAAGGGCAAAATCGATAAGGTCATAGTGGGTGCCGACCGCATCACCAGGGACGTCGTCTTCAACAAGATCGGCACCTACAGTCATGCTGTTTTGGCCCGCTATCACAAGGTCCCCTTCTATGTGGCAGCGCCGCTCTCCACCTTCGACCGCCTGCACCAGGAAGATGACATTGTGGTGGAAGAGCGCGATGCTGAGGAGATCTGCTCCCTGGCGGGCACGCGCCTCGCGCCCCAGGGCATCGAAGTCTACAATCCTGCCTTCGATGCCACGCCCCTGGAAATGGTGTCGGCCCTGATCACAGAGAAGGGCGTCTTCCGGCCACCGCTTATGCCGCCCATCTGAAAAGCATTTTAAGACGGGAGGATCAAATTGCTCTTATGAATTTTGATCTGGCCGTCATCGGTGGTGTGGGCTATGCCCTGGAAGGGCTGGCGGACGAGGTGGATACACCCTATGGCAAAGTGCCCATTGTCCGCTGCCGAGTGAAGGGACAAAAGATTGTCTTCATCTCCCGTCACGGAGAAGATCACCTGCCTCCCCACAAAGTCAACTACCGGGCCATAATCTCCGCCGCCAGGATATCGGGCGCAAACACGGTCATCTCCACCAACACCGTAGGCAGCATGGCCGGGCACCCCATGGGCAGCATCTTTTTGCCGAGCGACTTTGTGGAGTTCACCAAATGCCGGCCCAATTCCTTCTTTGAAGATAAAGCCGTTCACGTGGATATGAGCAGGCCCTATTGCCCAAGGCTTCGTGCTTCTCTGGCCGAAGCGGCCGGCTCCATTGGCCAGCAGGTCGCGAAAGGTGTCTACGTCTGTGCCGAGGGCCCGCAACTGGAGTCGCCTGCTCAGATCAGGATGATGCGCCAGTTCGGGGATGTGGTGGGCATGACCGGCTATCCTGAGGTAGTCCTGGCCAGAGAGGCGCAGCTTTGCTATGCATCGCTTTGCATCGTCACCAATCCCGCCGCGGGAATGAAGGGCGGAAGTGTCCTGGCCATCTCTGAGATCGCCGAGCTTATGAAAAAGTGCCAGGAAACTGTAGGGGAGATAATCTATCTGGCCGCGCAAAAAATTCCTGATCAGAGGTCATGCGGCTGCCAGGATGCCCTCGAAAATGCGGCACTTTAGGGCACTGCTGATAACTTATATTTTCAATTTCGCAATCTCTTCTATGAACGTTTTTGATTTTTCCATAAATTTGCGTGCCATTTCGCGTTTAATATAATAAGATAATCTATAATCCGCAATCTTTCTTTTTTCCTTAAGATCTATTAATCTACCACTTAACTCATCATCGCCATACATATCATCGAAATCTTTTAGCTTTTCGATAACATCTTTATGATTTGCATATTCGCCCATCTGCAAGTGCTCTCTAGCAACATGAAATGCTGCATAATATGCTCTGCTAATTGAGCACCTGTAACCGATTTCCTTATCGCAGCGGGTTGGATCATGTGCCCATTCGGCAAATTCTAAAAATTCGCTTGCATCTATCGGCATTATCCTCTCTAATCTACAATGATATATACAAATTTATGAATTCTCTGGATGGTTGCGCGGGGCATTATCTTTCTTGCGTCGGTGGATTTATAAAATTCTTTGGTTGCTTTGCTTGCTTTTCTCCAAATTTCGGAATTAAGCGAATAGTCATCCAATTTTATCTTAATGTCAGCATGTTTCCATTTTGGATTATCCTCGTCAGATTCTAATGCTACTTCAACACGACCTGGGTTTTCATATTCATCAAATATATTATTTATTATTTTTAATATGTTATATAACACATAATTAAAATGCCTATCCCCAGATAATAACTCTTTGATTTCTGCCTTAATGTTTAGCTTCGTGCCAAACGAGTCAGAAATTATTGGTATATCAGACATGATAGATTCATTAACATTACTATCCGTATTCTCGGATTTGCCAACTGTGATTGTGCTCTTAATCCCGACTGGATCGAATTCTAACTTATAATCAGGCGATTTATTTGAGATAAATTCGACTCGGATCTGCTCGGAACTCACAAAAGATTTGCCCACATCGTCCCCCATATCAGTCTCCTTCTTGATGCGTAATACCGTTGTAACACCCGGTATTTACATCTTGTGATGGCAGACTCACATGGAAATCTGATAATGTAATGCACCGAATCGGGACTTTGGGTGCAAACACGACTTGATTTGCAGAACCTTACTTTACATGCAAAGCCCGCGTCATCAATAGCTTTATATATTAATTTATGCAGTTAAACATAATCTATGTATTCGAAACGTTTTGCCGGATTGCTTTCCTTCGTGGGAGCCTCTCAATTTCTCATCTTTATGCTCATCTGTGAGGCACTTTATCCCGGCTACAGCATGTCCAATAATATGATAAGCGATCTTGGTATCGGCTCCACGGCTGGGTTCTTCAACAGCTCCATCATCGTCCTGGGTCTGCTGATCACTCTCTCGGCAATTACATTTCATTCTTTTCATAGAAATAAAATATTCACTATTCTCTTGATCTTGACCGGCATGGGAGCGATGGGCGTCGGCCTTTTCCCTGAAAATATGAAGCCTTACCACGAGATCTTTGCCGGCATTACTTTTGTATTTGGCGGATTATCTGAAATCTTATCCTTTGCCTTGCTAAGATTTCCCATGTCTGTCGCGGTTATCTTCCTGGGCGGATTGACTTTAGGCTCCCTGGCATTGTTTGTGCTTGGAATCCACCTGGGACTGGGGCCGGGCGGCATGGAAAGGATGATCGTTTATCCGGTGATCCTCTGGGGAGCAGGCTTTGGAGGATATCTGATGGCCTCGGAAAGAAGATAAGAATGCCTGAACTTCCTGAAGTGGAGATGGCTCGCAGGTACTTGCAGGCCACAGCTCTGCACCAGACCATTCAAGCGGCCAAGGTCAAGGACGGGCGCATCCTGGCCAGGGTATCGGCGAGGGAGTTAGAGAAGGCCCTGGCCGGGAAAGAGTTTCACTCTGCTTCGCGGCACGGCAAGAGGCTCTTTTTGAAGTTGAACGATTCGCTCTGGCTGGCGCTTCATCTGGGCCTCACGGGAAGCCTGATCTATCTGGAAAGCGGGGCAGAGGAGCCGCGTCACACCCGCCTGCTGATAGCTTTCGAAAACGGCCACCGACTGGCCTTCGATGATCCCAGGATCTTTGGCGAGGTAGGCCTCACAAAAAGCCCCGCAGCCTTTTTAGTGGAGCGAAAGATCGGGCCGGATGCCTTGCTGCTTGAACGGGATGGCTTTATAAAGATCATGAGCGGCAGAAATGGCCTGATCAAACCGGCTTTACTCAATCAGAATCTTGTGGCAGGTCTCGGTAATCTTTATGCGGATGAAGCACTTTTTCAGGCGGGCATCTGTCCGAAAACTCGCGGCCTGACAATTGAGCAGCTTATAGACCTCTATTCATCCATTCAGGAGGTGTTGAAGACGGCCCTTTTCACAGATGCCGATCTATCAAAGCTGCCCGATTCCTATCTCCTGCCCCACCGCCATCCAGGGGGCACGTGCCCTCGGGACGGTGCTCTTCTCCAGCACGAAAAGATCGTCGGTAGGACCAGCTACTTTTGCCCGGAGCATCAGAAAAAGGAATAAAGTTAAGGATAAATAGTACGAAACAAGTAAGATACCTGTCCAGCAGCTCTTGCAAAAATCGCGGCTGCGGGCGGGGAGGGAAGGAGAATGAAAGAAGGAGGAGACGTTTTCTGCGATGTGATCGACCGGTCGGTGCTGGCCAGCCTTCGAGAACTGCAAGATGAGGGAGATCCCGATATAGTCGCCGAGGTGGGTGGTCTTTTCATCAAGCATTCGCCGGATAAGATAAATGCCATTATGCAGTCTGTAGAAAATGGGGACGCTAAGGGGCTGCACATGGCTGCCCACAGTCTGAAGTCGAGCAGCGCTTACGTAGGTGCTATGCGTCTTTCTGCCATGGCCAAGGAACTGGAGATGATGGGGCGGTCCAATTCATTGGGAGGGGCAACAGAGTTGTCGCAAAGGCTGAAAACGGAGTTTTTGCAGGTTATGACTGTTCTTGAAGCGGAGATCAATGAGCAAAGCAAAGGCCGTTTGTGATCGCGTCTATGTGGTAGGTGGATCGGACCTCTCTGCGCCCGAAGACGCTTTTGTCTATCTGGTGGATGCCGGATCAGAGTTGGTGCTCATCGACTGCGGAGTAGGCGATGGGATGAGAAGAATCGAGGACAATATCCGGTCGCTGGGCTTTGAGCCGGCCGGCGTCTGGAACATAATTGCCACTCACTGCCATATCGATCATATCGGCGGCCTTTTCGCCTGGAAGGAGCGATACGGTTCTAAGATAATTGCCCACGAACTGGACCGGGCGGGAATTGAGGGCGAGAATAACGTTCTTACTGCGGCCAGTATGTACGGTGTGGACTACAGACCAGTCTTGGTAGACACGCTCCTCAAGGGCGAGGCGGAAAAGCATACCTACGGTGATTTGGAGTTTAATTTCCTGCACACGCCTGGGCACACGCCCGGCAGCATATCGGTTTACATCGATACTAAGGACGGGCGGGTCTTATTCGGGCAGGACATTCACGGGCCGTTCTCGTCTGCCTGGGGATCGGATCTAAAGAAGTGGCGCGTTTCCATGCAAAAGCTGCTGGCTCTGCGGGCGGATGTGCTCTGCGAGGGGCATGCGGGCATTTACCGGGGCGAGAAGGTAGGCAAGTACATCAAGTCGTTTTTGTTGAGATACGAGGTCTAGACGGTTGAGGTGATGCGCATAACCAACAAGTCGTGGCTTATAATAATTGCAATGGTACTGATCGCAGGTGCAATCTTTTTTTCCGAGGCTCCCAAATCTTCGCCATTCAGAGAGAGCTATAACTCGGCAGGCATCCCTGATAACTATTATTTAAGCCAGCCGGCCGCCGACATGGACAGCCCCATTGAACTGGTCCGTTTTGCCACCAGCATCAAACCGGATGCAAGGAGCCTGAATATCCCCATGAAAGCTGCCTACTACCAATGGTATCTGAAGAATCGGGGCTTTAATGTGAGCTTTGCCTACAGCGATAATTTCCGAAATCAGGGCAATAGCCATGTCTGGCTCCTGGTAAAAAATCAGCAGGGCGAGAGCATGTATGTGGATCCCAGCGCCGATATGATGAAAGCCGATTCCATCTGTCCCACAATGCCCGAGTACAAGAGCTATCAAAGGACGTTTAAAGACATCAATGAGCTGTGCAGCAGTACGGGTGGAGTTGATAAATACGCCTGGTGGAATACGGGCAGCGGCAAGGAGCTGTTTGAGAACAGCGTTATGTTGCTGAAAAAAGAGCAGCTTTAGTCCGGAACTCTAGATTCCGGCCCACAATCTATCCGCGAAACCCAAGCTTCTCGATTTCCAGGTTGATTCGCATCTCTTCCTCGGTCAGGTCCGGCTGTTCCAGGGCTTCTACAGCCTTACGGATGGCCACGCCCACCAATATGCCTTTCAGAAAAGCGTGTCGATTTTCTTCTTCGATGGTGTTGATGACACCGTTCATGTACCGCTCAATGGTGGTGCCGGGATTCGTCCTGAAGGAATCGAGTTCGTCTGAAACCGCATTCAGTTCTTCCTCATCGAAACCAAAGCCCTTCAAGAATGCTAATAGATCATCGTCGTCGCCGCTCATGTATTGGATATTACGCGCTCAAAGTAGTTCTTCTTTTCGAATCTCTACGGATAAGAAAACTTGCGGCTGCCGGGATTCGAACCCGGGTTACAGGCTTGGGAAGCCTATGTCATAACCGCTGGACCACAGCCGCTCTATGACTTTGATATTTTGTGTGCCTAACATCGGTTTCTAATTCTTTCTCTGCGTTTGTTGTAGAAAGTGAGCATGTTTTAATATATGAATCTTCTCGATAATTGACACACTTTTCTGTAACCTTTGGCTGTTGCCATAATCATGATAAAGCAAAGCTCGTGCATATAAATGATCATAGAAATATACACAAAGGAAGAAAAAAGACGATGGAATAGAATCTCATCACGGAGTTGCTTGATTCAACTTTTTTGCCTACTGCTTCAATTGGTTCGCAGCATAACGATTTGTTGCGATTCATGTTGCTTTCTCTTTTTTTTTGGCTGAGCATTCTGTAACGTTATTAATACTTCTTACCGAATTGATGCGTGTTCTGTCACCAATATTTAATATATTTTTAATATTCACACATATTTATAAATAATTTTGGAGTTTCATATGTAGAAAATTCTATATCCTTAAAAGACCAACGTGTTGAAAACCAGTATTATTAAACATAATTACGTAATATACGTAGTAAATATAATATAAAGTACTAATGAACATACTTCGACGATTTATCGCTTTTTCCCTTTATTCCTTAATTCCTACGTAGACTACGTAACAGCGTTGCTACATAGCGGTTTCGACTACGTAAGAGCTGAATTAGGGCTACGTAGATACGTAATAGCATCTATCTACTCATTTCAATGAACCTTGAGCAAAATTTAGAACCAGATATCTTATACTTTCCAAATAACTATCTTACAAAAAGGGGGCACGGCCAGAACCGAGCCTCTCTTTGCCCATCTAGCTTGCTTTCCCTTTATCCAGATCTTCAAGCTGATTCACTCTGAGCTTCACCATGTCCATGGCATCTTCGAAAAGCTTCCTGTTGATCTCGATGCCAAAGTACTTTTTGAGCTTTTCGGGCGGAGTCATGGAAGTGCCTGCCGACAGATAAGCGACATATTTCTCGTTGAACTCCGCTGGATCCTCCTTATACATCTTGAAGAGTGACAGGGTTATGGCCTCGGATAGAGCATAGTTGAAGGTGTAATAGTTATCCGTGAAGTAGATGTGGCTTACATAAGTCCATCTGGGCTCGCTCTGCGGGTAATAGGCAACCTTATCGCTCTTATACTCATTCTCTAGGCTTGTCCAAAGGACGTTCAGATCCGAACCGCTCACGTTGCCATTCTGGCTGACAAGCTGATGGGCCTTGTGTTCGAACTCGGTGATCATGGTCTGGAAGGTGAATAAATTGACATAACCGCTGATATGGTTGGCCAGAATCGCTATGGCCGTATCTCTATCGTAGTTCTTGATGACATAATCGACGAAGAGCTCCTCATTGAAGGTGGATGGTATCTCCATTTCATAGATCGTGCCTCCGCAATAGAGATAATCCACAGACTGTCCCATGAGGTAAAAGTCGATTGCATGGCCCATCTCATGAGCTATAGTGGATTTGTCATCTATCAGCCCATTATAGTTCAGGAATACGAGCGCAGGGCGCTTCAGAGCACATAGATCTTGAGCATACTGTATGGATTGTTTTCCATGATCGGGATTCGGATAGACATCCACAGATTTACTGGTGACGGTCTTTATAAAGGTCTGGTCGAATGCCGGGTCCATTTGGGCAAGGGACGCCTGGATTTCCTTTAGGGCATCCGTGTAGTTAGTTTTCTTGTCAGGGTTCTTCATGAGCTGGAGGAATAAGTCGTAGGGCGCCAGCCGATCCACTACCATCTTGGCCCTTCGGAACTCATAGTATCCATCGAAATCTCCTTTTCGCTCCTTGAATACATGGTTCATATCATCTACTTGTGATGCATTTAGATATGAGTCAAACATCATGGCATCATAGGCATCGGAGTAGTTCAGCTCCTGGGCGTACTCATCGTCAAGTTTCGATTTATTGACGTAGACGGCTCCCATCCCGGCAGACTCATTGAACAGATGATAATATCGCAGGTCATAGCACTTTTTCCTGTCGTTTCTGTCTGCATTCGTCATGAGAAGATCGTAATAAGACGAGGAGTTAATGGCAAACTGCTTACCGTTGCTGAGAGTTATGTTCCCTGCTTGGGTTACATTATTGGTGATCAGCTTCTCGGCGTTGGTATCAAGTTTCATGAGCTGATTTGAGAGGTCTGCCAGATATGCAGCCTGAGTCTCGTTCTTGGGACGGTGATCAATATACCGTATGTAGTGGGCTTCCAGATATGGTCGGTATTTCTCCAATAAGGGCTCCTCTGCAAAGAGTCTGTCCCATTTCGATCTCGGCAGCGATTTCAGCAACACATCGGCAAAGGAGGTGGCCTTAGTGTATTCAGTTGACAGATTCTGGACATCGGAGAGGAAGGCCTGGAAGAACTCGTCATTAACGTTCAGGCTGTTCTGTGCATTGGCATAAGCGTATAGAACGCTCAGTGATTTGGAAAAGTTTTCATCACTCTCGATGTAATCAAGAAGCACGGTCCCGGTCAGGTTATCAAACTTTGATCGGAAAGTCTGGTTGATCTGCTCGTAGGCCAGGTTCTGCCTCTGATACTCTGCCTTTGCAGCGTCTTTGTCCTGGTAGAGAAATGATAGGTCCCAAGAGGTGGTGATATTGCTGACATTAAGACTTTGGGATGTAATATTTCCGGAGGTATTCAAAGACGGAGCGGCTTCTACCGGAGCTGCAAGGATAGTTGCTGCAGCGATAGATATGACGGCTATCATGCCGACAAGTGTAATGCAATTCATCTTCTTGCTCCCTATTAAATTAAGTATCGGATTTTTGATCTGTGAGTGCTATAGTCGTTTCTTCTTAAAACCTTTTGGCTAGATGGTTGCAGAAGGATCGGGGTAAGAGATTAATGTAATGAGTTCCGGAAGGCTCACGAAGTGCATCTCAGGATATGAAATCTAATGCCAATGGAACCAGAAGAGAGGCGGAGCCATGTTATGTCTTGTCTGTAATGGCTCTGGCAAAGTGATAACTGGCTATGGAGTTGTTTGCACTGAACTCGTGGAGAAGGTAGAGAAATGCCCTGAATGCAAAGGCAAGGGCTATTTGGACTAAACAAGGAACGCTAAAAGTATTCATTAGACCCCGTCCTAGGATTAGACCGAGGTCTATTCAAGGATGCAGATCCATTTTTATAAGGAGTTAGCCTTTCCACTCCGGCCTCCTTATAGCTTCAAGAACTGATCGTACCTCTCACGTTTGGCTTCATCGGCTAGATGCAGGTATCGCATGTTTGTCTTTATGTCGTTATGGCGGAGGACGTGCTGGATAGTTAAGAGATCGCAGCCATTTTGGACCATTATTGATGCTGGCGTGTGCCTAAATAATACGTGGGCACCACCAGGCTTATTTCTAAAAGCAATACCTGAAGCTTGCTGCGCAGGTGCGCTGTTTGAATTCCGGTAGCAAAAAAAAAATGCGACTAATCGGCAGCTTAAACGAGATATATTGACTGCCTATACGCTGGATTCGTCCAGGGCTTGCCCAGGAAGTTCCTTTGCCTTGGCGTATGCAGCCTCCGATCCGGTCTGGTTGCCCAGTGCCTTCAAGATATCGCCCCTGTGAATCCAACCTATCGAATCTAAGGGTGTTAGCTCCAGAGCTCTGTCTATGTACTGGAGGGCTTCATCATTCTTACCAAGTTTTTCCAGAGCAACTGCCTTCGTGTCAAGAGTCGCTGCAAGGTCTTCGTTTAGAAGCTCAATTGCTTTATCGGCGTAGTTTATCGACTCCTCGTACTGATCCTGCTTGTAGAGTAACCAGGCTTTATCGTTCCAGGCCATGGCATTGTTGGGATCTATCTCAAGTGCGATATCGTAAGCGTTTCTTGACCCATTGAAATCGCCCAGACCGTGGAGGGCAACGCCTTTGCCGACCCATGCCCTGACGTAGTTCGGGTCTAGACTCAAGGCTGTGTCAAAGCTTATTATTGACTCGTTATACTTGCCAATCTTCCAAAGGGATTCGCCTTTCCCAGCCAGTGCGGCTATGTGCGATTCATTGATCTTAAGGGCCTTATCATAAGCCTGGATGGAATCATTGAATTTATACTGCTGTAGGAGCTCATTGCCTTGGGCGGTCCAATACACGCTGGTGTTGTCTTCTTCGCTTGTTGCCAAGGAGATAGATATGGCCAACATAACTAAGATTAAGAGGGCTTTCATAAATTCACCTTAGTGCTTATTTAGGGTTGTTCGGTAGAAAAAGTTTATGGTAAATGTGTTTAGTTGTTTTACTTTTTCTTTAATGTTTGGATTCGAAACATTACTGGATTCAAAATAGCCAAGCCAGCTCATTATCCACTAAAATCCAACTCTTTCAACATGAACAGAGTCCAGCATGGCCTTGACGTCTTTCATTTCCCAATTTTGGTTGCCCTGCATTTCGATTAATGTGCTAGCATTAGTTATCCAGTAGCCAGATGCCCAGTGCAGATTGCCAAAAGAATCTTTGCTTGTTACCAGAAAACCTTGATGACCATCAATCGTTTTATTATTTTGTGTTACGGATGCATATGTCATGTTTTCATAAGAGGATACTATGAATGATACAAGATTATCCAGATTAATTTGTGAAGATGTTGGCCGATAGAATGTGCAAATCTCGATTAGACCACACTCATCTCCACTTTGGTTGATTAAGCTCAAATTATAAATAACATGGTTTGCATAATAGGTGGGATTTAATCGAGAAATATTCATTTCTTCGGTCGTGGTTAGGTCAAAACTGACCAAATAGGGTCCGCATTTTTGACTCTCCAACACCGCGAAAGCTGGCAATGTCAGTGCCATAATCGATAAAAGAACCGGAATAAGAGAGCGACTCATATGATAGGATCCTCGCCACAATTCGTTGGGTCTGGGTCTGTCCATATCGCATTACAAGAGTTAAGCATTGGTATATTCCTTCTTAGATCCTCTTTGCCTATTTGAGCCTATCGCAAGGTGAATCTCTCGAATCTACCATAATTGGATCGTTTCCAATCAAATCTTTAAATATTGACTGTGTTTTTGTCTCATGACCTCATCACTAATGTGGAGATATCTTGCAGTCGTTGTGATGTCCTTATGCCTCATTAGACCTTTTACGGTCATGATATCACATCCATTCTTTATCAGAATGCTAGCAGGTGAATGTCTCCCGAATACATGAACCCCACCGACTTTATCAACTCCTGCTTTTTTCTTATAAATTGTAAACATTCGGTGAACGTCTGCACGATGCCATCGCCTCATGTAGTCTGTTATGAATAGCGGTTTTTTGTTATCTATTATTATGGTGGGTCTAATGGCTAGGTATTCTTTGACTACCCTTGCGACTTCTGGATTTAGCGGAATCAATGCTTCTCTTCCCCATTTACCATCCTTTATTCGTAAGGACATAGCTTTGAAATCTACGTCTTCGTCATTCAAGTTGCAGAGTTCAGAGACGCGCAAACACTCATAGAACATAGTGACAAGCATTGCATAATGCTTTACGTTTCCGCATGCACAAAAGATCTTATTTACATCTTCTTCATCGAAATAGAATGGAATGGTGTCATTCGGTTTGAGATAATTGAACTCAACCGGCCTCCCTATCATCAGATGATATTTGCGTGTCGCGAAGCCATAATTATTCATTGTATTTCTTGCTAATCGCTTATCTTGGAGGTAATCGCGAAACTCGGCAAAGTTTTTTTCTGTTGGTTGATCTGTTTGCGAGAACTCCAAATATTTCTTGCATCGAAATAGATAGCTCTCAATTGTTGGAGTACTAAAGCCCAAATTTTCTAAATAGCGTTGAAATTTCCGAAGTGCTGGTTCAAGATCGGCCTTTTTAGCATCTCTGCTCCAATCTACCTTTAATTGTTTTCGCATTATATGTCGCCACCCATATAACGCAGAGAAAGAGAATTCCGTAACCCTTTTAGGATGTTTGAGCAAAAACCGATATCTGGTGCGGCTGCCGGGATTCGAACCCGGGTTACAGGCTTGGGAAGCCTATGTCATAACCGCTGGACCACAGCCGCTCTATGACTTTGATATTTTGATGTGCCTTTAGCAGTGGATAGTGATTCTTGCTTTTTCCTGATTCGCTGCCATTTTAGGCGATGCAGCTTCTCGTATTTAAAGGTTCTAGCTACCAGATTTAAAAGCTGTGT